>Ga0265314_10000080_pt1 | contig 144008 bp, 106 predicted proteins | sample 4126metaG_FD_203106 | JGI IMG/M metagenome (GOLD analysis project Ga0265314, IMG submission 203106) | Rhizosphere microbial communities from Carex aquatilis grown in University of Washington, Seatle, WA, United States - 4-1-26 metaG | ecosystem: Host-associated > Plants > Roots > Rhizosphere... | reverse complement strand
GATCGGAGTTGCTGTTGTCGCCGCCGGTGCCAAGGATGATGGCGCCTTCCTTGCGCATGGGGATGTATCTTGAGTTCGGTCGCACTCCGTCGAACGGTTTGGACAGGGGTCCGGACTGTGCATTCCCGACCTTGATGGCCCAGTGGCCCTGGGTTCCCGACGCGGTCACGTCACCCTTCACCATGCCCGTGACGTACGTGTAGCTCACCGGTGTGTTCTGGTTGTAGGGGCTTACGTTGCCGGCCCAGAGGCCGTTCTCGAGGTCCCCCATCACCCATGGGCCATTGTCGGCGCCCTTGCCCCAGATGGTGCAAGTTCCGAAGTAGACCGCTTCCATCGTGCCCTCGCCGTTGTCGCGACTGTTGGTCTCGGCGTTCCCGTAATCGAAACAGCAGCCACCGTTGTAGTAGCTGCCGCCCGCGATCATGTACATGGTCTGGGGATTGTCGCCGGTCGCGGTGCCCTTGGCACTGTTGTTCCGATAGCCGACCCCGGCCACCACGTGAACGCCGTAGACCGGGTTGCCACCGATCGTGGCCGGCAAAGCCTTTGCCTTCGCTTCGTTCCCAGGGGTCGTCTTGTTGCCGCCCGGGGGCGCCTTGGTGAGATCGTTACCCTGTCCGGACTGATCGTAAATGATCGAGATGGTACAGGCATCGGTGCCGCAGAAATTGTCCTGGTCAGCTGCGTTTGCGAACCCGTTCGAGAGAGCCGTGATGTCTTTGGTGGTGCCGTCGGTCTTCTTGACCTGGTAGAGGGCGCCGGTGTACGCGCTCGAAAGGCGCCGAACCGTGCTGTGGGCCCCCACGCAGGGGCCGCCGTCATCCTTGTAGATATCGCACGGCAGCTTGGTGGGGTCGAATGTTACGGTGGATGTTACGGTGGAACCACCCGAGCCTGAGGTATTGCCAGAGCCGGTGGCACCACCCGTCTCCGTCGCGCCACCTGAGGTCGCAACGCCACCCTCGCCTGTCGCATTACCCGTGCCCGCCAAGCCGCCTGTGCTCGTGACTCCTCCTGAGCCGCCGGGTGCAGCTGCATCCTGCTGCACGCCGGTGCCCAAGGGGTCGTCGTTGGTGGGACAGCCGGCCATCAAAGGCGCTGACAAGAACAGTACGGTCCATAGAGAGCCTCGTCGGTTGGTGAGCATTGTGATCCTCTCGGGTAGTTACGTTCTATTAGTGAAGGGATGCGCGCCGGCGTTTCAGGGACAAAGCGAAATTGCGCGCGCGGCCCGGCGCCCCAGCACGTCCGTCGAGTCCTTGGCCAACACGCTGGCAAGATCGCTGCGACCGTCAGCGCACCGGCCGTATTTGATACGCAATTCGCCGCGCACGGTCTGCAATTCACGGCCACGCGGCAGCCCGGTCAGGGGCACGGCGTCGAGCAGGACCAAGCCCTCGCGCTCGCGACCTTGCTTGAGGAGAATCTCCGCGCGCAAGAGCCTTCCTTCCAATTGAAGATGTCCATTGGGAAATCGCCGCTCATGCGAGTCCAGCGCGACCAGCGCGGCTTGAGCGTTGTGATCGCGGTGCCACTCGGCGAGCGCGGCCGAAAAGGACCGGCTTTCGATCGTAATCGGATCCTCCGGTGGCGGCGCGGGCGCGGCGGGCGTCGGTTGGACAGCATTTTTCCCCGGCCACGCGACAGGTGCCGGTTCACGAACCGAGGGCGGCTCGATGAAAGCGCTTGCGATGGGTGTCGCCTCCGCTCCGGCGGGTGTTCCCATCGTGGGCAGCCCCGGCTCGGCCTGGTCGCGGGATTTCGTTTCGCTGACCGGACCAGGGCGGCGCGCAGTCACGACGCTCACCTGACGGATGGCGCCCGAAGCTGGGGCGGCCGACAGGCCTGCCCGAGCAGGAAGCACAGCCTTCGTTGGTGGCGGAGCCACAGGACGGGACGGTCCGAGATTCTCGGAGACCTCCGACGAGCTTGCTGTCGCCGCCACGGGAGGTGTTGTCGGATTGGCCGGGCTGGGTAAAGTGACCGCGGCACTGGGGGTCCTGGCCTTCTTCGGCGGGCGGCGCTGTTCGGGCGTAGTGCCTGGATTCGCAGGTGAAAAGAGTGGCCCGATGAGCGGGAGATGCGAAAGATCGGTGATGTGGGCTACCGCGGTTTCCGCAATCAGCCCCAGGCCGAGCGTGACCAGCACGGGCAGCCAGATCCGCTTTCGGTTGGGACGGGCCGGGTGCTCCAAACGTCGTTCGATGCGCTGAAGCTGGATCTGGGAAAGCCCGCGCAGTTTCCGTCCACGCTTGAGAAACTCGAGCGCTTCACGTTCCTCGGCTGACGTGGACTGCTGCTCGATACTCATGGGCAGCCTCCTGGGGTGGTCTTCTTGGTTACGAATTCCTGGTAGGCACGCGTGAACCGTGCTCGGGCACGGTGCAGGCGCACGCGGACAGTAGCCTGCTGGATTCCCAAGAGCTGACCTGCCTCTGCGGCGTCAAGCTCCTCAAGCTCGCACAGGATCAACACTTGTCGATCTCGATCCGACAGGTGATCCAGCACTCGATACACTTCAACTGCGGCCTGGTTCCGTTCGACCAGGCGCAGGGGATCGGGACTCTCGCTCGCGATGTGGCCGGCGGTTTCGTCGGCCGATCCGCTGAGCCATCGCCGCCAACGTTCCTTGCGTCGACGGTGCCATACAACTCGAGTGGTGATTGCGAACAGCCAAGTACGAAGGCTGGAATCGCCACGGAACTTGTGAATACGCTCGTAGGCGATAGCAAATACCTCATGCACGACGTCCTCCACGTCCAAACTCGGGCCGGCCAACCGCTCAGCCCAACGAGCCACGTCGGGCGCATAGCGCTGGTACATTGACTCCGCGCTGGGCAGAGTCTGCGGAACAGCGGGCATCATCACGATACTAATGGTTGGTGACGGCAGACCGAAAGTCGTTTCAGTCAAACGTGGAAACGCGATCGGTCATGGAAGAATCGGCAAGGAAATCCCCAGGCCCCCCTCGACGTTGAAGGGCGACAACGACACCGCCGGGGCGGAACCATCGCGCAGAGTCATTCGCTGGGCGGGGGTGTCATAGCTCGCGCCCACAAACACGAAAGGTCGCAGACGCCAGACATTCCATCCGATCCGGGCCTGGCCGGCCGCGACGAATTCCCAAGCCGTGGCGGCCTGGTTGGTCGCGAGGTTTTTTCCCTGTAGGGAGAGCCGGGCGACCATCGGCACCAAGGTCACGTCCACAAAAACGCGCGACCAGCGATGACGCAGGCCCGGCCCGAGGCCGGCGCGCAGAAACTGATACGTGCCTTGGCCCTGACCAAGCGCCTGCTGGCGATCGAAAGAACCTTCGACGAGCCCGGCGAGCGTCCATGCGCCGCGGCCTAGATCCACGCGTCCCCCCAAACCGAAACCGCCGACATCGCCATCGTACAGGCCGAGAGCCATCACGCCAAGCTCGGCGTGCCAGGGGCGCAGAAGCTTGGCCGCCGCTGCTGCAGGAACCCCACCCGCCTCCGCCGTGGCCGGCGCCGCTGCGGGCACCGCATCCGCCTTTCGTGTGGCCGCCGGGGCGGCGGGCTGCGGTCTGGCGATCTCCGTCTGTGCCCAATCACCGACGAAGGCCGCAATCACCGCGGCAACCAGCGCGGCGCGACCCGCGCAGTCCCCGACCGCAGCCACCGCCCGCGCCCCGATGGGCTCCCCGCGACGATCGCGGAGGCTCACGTACAGTGACGGACCCTCGACGCGAACCTCGGCAGTGCCAAGCTGCGAGAGGAGTGTCAGCGCACCCAAGCGCTCCAGATTCGCATCGATGGCCTCGCTGGCCGGGCATCCATCGTTGGGGATCACCGTGACGGCGGCGCGCGCGCCCTTGGAAAGCAGCGGAGTGATCAGGATCAGCAAGAGCAAGAGGCAACGTCGCATGCGCGCGGCGCAGATTGTACACCAGGTGCGCTACTCCTAGGCGCGACCCAACTGCAGCGGGAAAATTGAGACCAGCGGGTGTGCCTACTTGCCGATCATGACGTCGGTGGCCTTCACGATCGCGTAGACCGCATCGCCCACCTTGAGCGCCAGCCGATCAATCGAGGACAGGTGATCGATGAGACCATCTCCTGACCGCCGATATCGACCACCACTTCGCCGTTGACCCCGCCGCGAGTGACCTTTTTCACCGTGCCCCTAAGTTGATTGCGTGCGCTGATTTCCATGGTCTTCCTTTCCGGTGTAGCCGTTACCGACTGCATCGGCCTGAAGAATCATCTGCGGCCAGCGCTCTGTCAACGCGCGCAGGGCCGAGAGAGGGAGAATTTACCCGCCCGCAACCCAAGCGAAGGAGTAGGCCTTCGGCGCGCGACTCACTGGCTCTTCCGCTCAAGATCCTTCAGCAGCGGGGCGCTGCCTGGCTGCTCGAGGTCTGGTCGGAATAGCCGTCAAGCTGAAGCTCGAAGTAAGCCCAGCCGAAGTGGGCGTAGACCGTGATGCCGGTGAGGCAGGGGTAGCCCACGCCGCGAAGACGCGATTGCTCCAGGACAAACCTAGGCCGGTCGCGCCTACACCCAGGTGCCCATCCTCAAGGACGTGGGCAAGAAGCTGCGTGCCCTGGCCAACCCGATCACGGTGGTTTGGTACGCCACCGGTTCCTGCTCGATCATCGATACCGTCTACAACGGCGCCAACATCACACCCAACGGATCGTATATTCCGTCGGATCCGAATTGGGATGCGCAGGCCGGCACCGTTCCCACCTGCGCCATGCCCGCTGGCGGGGTTCCACCCGACATGGGCATCCCCATCGTGTTCCCGGCGGCCTGCAATTCCGCGGTGATACCTCCCACCACCCTCGGCGCCATCAAAGGTCCCGTCCAAAGCTTCGTGTTCGCAGTTCCTTCCGCCAGCGTCGCCACCGCCATCAGCGCCGAGGAGGCGTACCTGGTGTTTGGGTTCGGGCAGAACGGCAAGGTCTCGCCGTGGATCAACGAATCGTTCTACTTCGTCCGCCCTGCCACCAAGGGAACCCAAGTCAGCCTGGGTGCAATCATCGACGTCCCGGCCGCCAAGTGGAAGGGCGTACGGCTCGACCAATCCACTGCCGTCGCGTCCAGCCTGGCGACCGCGAGCTCGCCCGATCAAGCCATTGGTATTCTCGGCTCCGAGATCTACGACAGCTCGGGCAACCGCGCGGCCCTGCGCGCGCTGACCTTCGAGGCCTAAGGACAGGACCTAGGGTACCTGCCCGATTCCAGCGCCACCAGCTTCGACAAACGCAGCGTGCGTGACGGACACTACGTCGGTTGGTCCCACGTCTTCTACCTGACCACCCTCGACGCCGCTGGTACGCCCACCAATGCGAAGGTCAAGACTCTGGTCGATATCTTCACCGGCGGCCCGGGCGCGGCCGGTGCCGGCGTCGACTCCATCGCCACCCTTGCCGCCAGGGGCCTGGTTCCAAGCTGCGCCATGACGGTGTCGCGCTCGACCGAGGGCGGAAGCCTGTCGACCTATGTGCCGCCCGACCCGTGCGGCTGTGCCTTCGAAGCCACCGTGGGCAAGGCGCCTGCAACCTGTGTCGCCTGCACCACCGACGCGCAATGCACTGCAGGTCGCTGCCTGCGCGGCTTCTGCGAGGCCGCCGACGGCCGAACCTCTCTCGGCGACTGCGCGGCGCCGGGCGCCGACTACGCCAGTTTTATCAACAGCGCATGCACTGCCAGCCGCCTGACCAGTCCGAAGGAACCGATGCCGCAAGTCCAGAAGGACAATGGTGGAACGCTGCCTCCGCTGCCATAGCCTGCCGCCCGCGTTGCTCCTGTTCCTCGTCGCTGGGACGGCGTGGGCGACGCCTTCGGTTCCCTTCCTGCCCGACGGGCCGGCGCCGCCTCCCGGCCAAACCGAGGTCGAGCTGCACGGCTATTTGCAGGCCGACGGCGTTGCCTGGGCGCAAAGCTCGGAGGATCACGCCGACCACCTCCGAGCCGCTCAATCAGGAGCGACTGCTGATCCGGCGCGCGCGCGTCGAAACCGACATTCGGCGGGGACGACTGCTCGGCCTGGTCGAGCTCGACGGAAACACGGTTCACGGCCCAAGCTTCGGCCTAGCCTCCGCCGAGATCTCCTACCTGCTTGCGCGCGCGCAGCCCGAAAGGCCCGATTTGCTGATGGCATCCACGATGGTGGTCGAGTAGCCGGCTGGCTCCGATCTGCGCGCCTGTAGATGGGCTGGAAGAAAAATTGATGTACATAAGGACCCGATATTCGCTATTCTCCCGAGCAGTCGCGATTGTTTCGAAGGGACCAACCAATGACAAAGACTAGACTGTTCACGGCTCTTGTTTCTTGCTCTTGCTTCATTGCCTGTGGAAGCGGAGGGGGCGGAAGCAACGGAAACATCGCTACTGACGGAGCCGACAACGGTGCGCGTTCCGACAGCGCGCCCGCGCCAACGCCGGACGACACGGACGCGTCACCACTGGCCAGCGCTACGGGCGGGAGCGTGGGGCTCGACGGGGCTCTAGGAGCAGGGGGATCGCCCGGCAACGGCGGCGTGGTTGGCAGCGACGGCGGAACCGGTTCCGGTGACGGCTGCCCAAGCCTCGCGGGGGCCTACGCAGTCACGACCCAGATTGTAAGCACGACCTGCAGGGTGGGATTGAACGCGATTACGGCATCGACGTATACCTTCACGCAGACCGCTCCAGGCTGCCAGTTCACGATGACCAACAGTATTTATTCGGGCTCGGTCTACACAGGTCACTTTGTCATGGCAGGCACGAGTGCAAAGGTGATCTGGGATTCTGTGGATCCGCTTCCGACCTCGGTCGGATACGCCCTCAGCTACACTGCAGAAGGTCTGACCATAACACCCGGCGCGACAGCGGCGGCGTCGACCCTGTCCGGTAGCTTCACCTGGCATAGTGCCGCAGGATGTGACGGAACGACAAACGTGTGCAGCGGCACCGTCTCCGTCGGGTGCCCGACGCCGCAATAGCGAGCTGGGGGCTGCGAAGAACCTCGGGCGCGACGAGCGACGAGGGCGCATGGCCAAAGCCATGTAACCGAGGAGCGAGGAAGCGCACGAGGTCCGCAGCAACCCCGGCGACGGGAGGGAATTGGGGACACCCCCTAGTGCCCGAGCGGTGATGCCAGCCATAGGGTTGCCTGAGCAAGGGTTGGGACCTGGGTGGTCTGCAAGTGTTTCTTGGCCGACTTGCCGAAGCGCAGGAGGGTAATGGCTCGACGAGTTGCATCGCCCTTCAAGGGCCCTGCACGGGATCGCACCTTGGCCCCGGGCGATGTACAATGCCGGCCATGCAAACGACGACCTTTTCGCGAAGACGATGGAGCATTTTGGCGGCCTTCTCGCCGTGCCTTCTGCTATTCGCCGGTTGCGACGGTTCGAGCAGCGGGACCACAACGATCTCTTCCCAGCAACTCTCCGGGAAGGTCGGTGGGCAGGCATGGACCTTCACGCAAGGCGAGACGGACTCGTTCCTCTCGGACAGCAGCACATTCTTCATGACCCTGTACGCGAGCACATTCACGGCATGCTCGACCCTCGCGCCTCCGGAGGACGCGGGCACCATTATCATGGTGATTCCGAGGACGCCCGGCAGCTACGACCTCAGCGCGGCCAGAAGCGCGACCTTTTCGATCCCGCCTTCCGACAACTGGGTAGCCTTGCAAGGGCACGTCCAGATCAGCGAGGTCACGGCCACCACCATCACCGGCGGCGCCAAGATCACGTACAACGGCGACAACACCGTTGAGGGACAATTCCAGGCGAGTATCTGCCAGTGACCCTGGTGGGTCTGTCGACGAAATGCCCCGCTGGCTGTGCCGAGCGCCGCCGGGCGCCTTGTCACCCATGACGTAGCCAGCCAGGTGCCTGCGGCGCGGGCAGCAGGCTTTCCGGATGCTATAAGAAAAGCCCGATGCCTACCGTGTACGTCGAAACCTACGGCTGCCAGATGAACGTGGCCGACACCGAAATGGTGCTCGGGCTTCTGCAGCAGGCAGGCTATGCGCGGACGCTCGATCCGGCGGGTGCGGACGTCATCCTTATCAACACCTGTGCCGTGCGCGAACGCGCCGTGGAAAGGGTGCGCGGCCGGGCCAGCACGCTGGCGCGATACAAGGCGAACGGCAAGCGGGTGGTGCTGGGGATTACCGGCTGCATGGCGGAGCACCTGCGCGAGGAGCTGCACGAGAAGGCCCCCTACGTCGACTTGGTGGTGGGCCCGGACAGCTACCGCCGGCTACCCGAGCACATCGAACGCGCGCGCGGCGGCGAGGTGGTGCAAGACACCATGCTCGATCCGCATGAGACCTACGAGGGTTTGGATCCCTCGCGCACCATGACGGGTGGGGTGACCGGCCACGTGGCCATCCAGCGTGGCTGCGACAGGTTCTGCACCTTCTGCGTGGTGCCGTTCACGCGCGGGCGCGAGCGCGAGACCGCGCCAGAGGAAATCGTGCGCCAGGTGCGCGCACTGGCCGACGCGGGCTTTCGCGAAGTGCAGTTGGTCGGGCAGACCGTCAACTCGTACCATTTCCAGCAGGCCGAGCGCGAGGTCGGCTTCGCGGCGCTTCTGCGCCAGGTCGCCGCCGTCGACGGCATCGATCGGATTCGCTTCGTCTCGCCCTACCCGCTCGGGTTCAACGCGGAAGTCATCGCCGCCATGGCCGAGCTGCCCAAGATTTGTCGGCACGTCCACCTGCCGCTGCAATCCGCGTCGGACACGGTGCTGGAGCGCATGCGCCGCGGTTACAGCTTCACCCAATACCGAGATCTGGTGACGGCCCTGCGCGCGGCCATGCCCGAGATCGCCATCACCACCGATTTCCTGGTCGGCTTTTGCGGCGAGAGCGAGGCCGATTTCGAGCAGACCTTCCAAGCGCAGGCGGAATTGCGCTTCGACAACGCCTTCATGTTCGCGTATTCAGAACGCAAGGGCACCCTGGCCGCGCGCAAACTGCCCGACGACGTCGCGCCCGAGGTGAAGCAGCGCCGCCTTTCACGTATCATCGAGCAGCAGCGCCAGATCACCGCCGAGATCTACGCCGCCCAGGTGGGCCGGCGCGAGCGCGTGCTGTGCGAATCGCTGTCGCGCCGCTCGACCAGCGAGCTGCTCGGCCGCACCGACACCTTTCGCCCGGTCATCGTCACCGCCGACGGCATCGAGGTAGGGGCCTTGGTCGACGTCGTCATCCACCGCGCCGGACCGGGAACCCTGTACGGTCGCCTTCCGGGATCGGATAATCCGTCGTCATGAACGACAAGAAGCGTGTGGCCGTCAGCTTCGTCTGCATGGGCAACATCTGCCGCTCACCCACCGCCGAGGCCATCATGCGCCACCTGGTGCGCGAGGCCGGCTTGCAGGGCAGCATCGAGGTCGACAGCGCAGGCACGGGCGCGTGGCACGTGGGCGAAGAGCGCGACCGGCGCAGCCGCACGATGGCACACCGGCGGGGCATGCCCATCGAGGGCTGCGCGCGACAGTTCGAGCGCGAGGACTTCCAACGCTTCGATCTGGTGCTGGCGCTCGACCAGGACAACGCCCGCGACCTGCGCCAGTTGGCCCCGAACGACGAAGCGCGAAGCAAGGTCTACCTGCTGCGCGAGTTCGACCCATCGGCCGGCAAGAACGCCGAAGTGCCGGATCCGTACTACGGCGGCCCCGACGGGTTCGAGCACGTGTTCGACGTCTGTCTGTCGGCCTGTCACGGGCTGCTCGATCACCTACGGCGCACGTATCGCCTGCCATGAGCAAGGACCCGGTCGTCCAGGCGGTGGGGGCGGCGCTTGGCGCCGAGGTCCTGGGCTGGCGTCCGGTTTCAGGCGGCGACATCAACCAGGCCCACCGGGCGGAATTGTCCGACGGGCGGGTCGTGTTCGTGAAGAGTAACGACCGCGCGCCGGCGACCATGTTCGCGGCTGAGGCGCGTGGGCTTGCGTGGCTCGACGAAGCGCACGCGTTGCGGGTTCCTGCAGTGCTGGCGCAAGGCCCGGACTTCCTTGTGCTGGAGCATATCGACGAGGCCGAGCGCAGGACCGACTACGACGAGCAACTGGGCCGCGGCTTGGCCGCCTTGCACGCCTTTGGCGCGCCTGGATTCGGGCTTGACCACGACAATTTCATTGGCCGACTCGACCAAGACAATCGCGCAAGTTCCTCCTGGGCCGAATTCTACCGCGCGCGCCGGCTGGAACCGCAACTGCAACTCGCCGTCGACGCCCGCCGCGCAAGCCCGGCCATGCGCCGTGGATTCGACCGCATCCTGCCCCGCATGGACGACTTGGTCGGCCCACCCGAGCCGCCCGCTCGCCTGCACGGCGACCTATGGGGCGGAAACGCCATGGTCGACGACCGCGGCCTGCCCTGCCTGATTGACCCCGCGGTCTGCGGCGGCCATCGCGAGCTCGATCTAGCCATGATGAGGCTGTTTGGCGGCTTCGGTTCGCGGGTTTTCGTCGCGTACCACGAAGCCCTCCCGCTCGCTCCCGACCACCAGCAGCGCGTGCCGCTTTACCAACTCTATTTTCTGATGGTGCACGTGAATCTCTTCGGCGGCAGCTACGTCGCGCAGGTCGAGCACGCGCTGGCGGCGATCGGATAGCCGGCCAAGGGGTTGCGGAATCGTCCAACCTGGACAGCCAGTCGGAGGACGGAATACCAATCGTCCGAGTAACAGCGCGATCGCCGAATCGCGCTTTGGCGTTATCGCCAACGATGCCACGACTCAATGTGGTTCGACGCATAAGCACCGCGGGGCATCGCGTCTGAGCGATTCGATCAGATCGGCCAGGTTGGATCTCTGGGCAGAATCTCGTAGAGGGCCAGGATCAGGTTGAAAGCCGTACCGAAATAGGCCGCTTCGTCGCGGACTATCCCAGACTCTTGCGCGCCACCAGGTTGTCGAGGCCGATGGCGGTGGTTCGCTCGTGGAGCGGAAACTCGTCGCGGCCGGCGTGCACGACCCACAGACGGTCGAGCTTTAGATCGTGCAAGGCATGCCTCATCGAGGGCGTGAGCACGGGCGTGTCGGTGCGTTTAATTTCGAAGCCGAGGCGCAGCTTGCCCCGGACCACGAGCAGGTCAAGCTCAGCGCCGGCGTAGGTGCCCCAGAAGTAGCACTCATCAGGATGAGCACCCAGCTTCCGGATTGTCTCCTGCAACGCAAAACCCTCCCATGATGCCCCCACCTTGGGATGGGTCTCCAGTTGATCCCTATCGCGGATGTCGAGCAACTGGTGCAGAAGGCCGCTGTCGGCAAGATAGACCTTGGGCGCCTTGATCTGTCGCTTGCCCAGGCTTTCGTGCCACGGCTGAAGGACGCGGACCATGAAGGCTGCGGCAAGGTGATCGAGATAGCGGCGAACCGTGGTGTCACCCACGCCGAACGCGCGCGCGAGCTCGGAGCTGTTCCAGGTTTGGCCGTGGTAGTGCGCCAGCATGGTCCAGAATCGGCGCAGGATGGGCGCCGGCACGCCGATGCCAAGCTGCGGAAGATCGCGTTCGAGGAAGGTTCCCACGAAGTCGCGGCGCCATTCGAAGCTGGCAGCATCGGTGGGCGCCAGGAATGCGCGCGGAAAGCCACCGCGCAACCAAAGACGGTCGAGAAGGTCGAGCCCGGTCTCGTCCAAGGAGAATCCGGCCAGGTCGTGGTAGGCGACACGGCCCGCTAGCGATTCCGCACTTTGCCGAAGCAGTGCCGGAGAGGCGCTGCCCAGCACAAGAAACCGACAAGGCGTGCGGGCGCGATCGACGAGCACGCGCAAGCTTCGAAAGACTTCGGGGGCATGCTGGATCTCGTCCAGAACCACGAGGCCGCGCAAGGGTTCGAGGGTCAGCATGGGATCGGCGAAGCGAGCCGCGGTACGAGGATCCTCGAGATCGAACCAAGTCTTCGAGCCCTTGTGGGCGCCAAACACCTGCCTGGCCAAGGTCGTCTTGCCGACCTGACGTGGCCCCAGGATGGCGACCACAGGCTCGTCATTCGCATCGGATAGCCGCGCCCCTTCAGGTACGCGGCGCAAGCCCCGGACCCAAGCTCGCTACCAGATTGTGATGGGCGTCGTGGTGTCGACGATCGTGAAGCAGTTGGCGGCCGGTTGTGACCAATGGATCATGTTGTACCAAAACTGGGCCGTCTGATACAGCTCCTGGGGCAAGAAGCCGTTGCACGAGGGGTTGTTCAAATACTGAGTGTCCTGGCCATCCCATTGGTCCGTGTAGGTAATCCATTCGTCGGCGTACACGAGCACCCGCCCTTTCCCCGTGATCTTTCCCACCAGCCAATTGCTGACGCTCGACCCATTCGTCGTCATGGCCGCGACGTGAGCATCCGCAGGTGCACTGATGGGGCGCCCCCCATCAATTCCTATCATGGTGACGCCGAGGCTTAGGTTCGCGATCGCGGGATCGCTTCGGTTCCACTCGGTAATCTGATACGGATTGCCACACTGGTAGCACATCCTATTGTGGTTCGCGTCCGCGATGGTACAAGGTGGCGAGGTGCATTCCTGACTGTAGGCAATCCCGGAAAACGCCAGGAGAGCATTCTTGGCGACTATCTCGTTGTTGTCGTTGGAATAGCCACTGAGCGAGATGACGCCGCCGCCCTTGTTCTCGATCCAATCTTGAAAGGCTGCCACCTCCGCTGCGCTGACTGTCCACCAAGGCCCCGTGTTCGAGTTGTCTCCAAAGCCCGCAAGAATGATGAGGTTGTACCCGGCCAAGAAGTCGGCCGTGAAGCTTGGCTTGGTCGGATAGTCGTCGACCTTCGCGGTTCCAGCACTGTTCGAGTTGAGCCAGTCCTGAAAGGCCGTGTCACTGCTATCGCCCCAGTTCCCCCTTGTTCCCACGACGGCGACGCTCAAGGTCGGGCAGACGCAGCCGTCACCGCCGTCGCAGCCCACCACGTGGCTCGTAACCTCGGCGTCGACGCTCGGCGGTGCTGCCGTCGGGGTCAAGTCTACGGTAAATTGGTTGGTCCCGCCGCTGCCCGACGTGCCTTGTCCTGCAGCACCCCCCGTTGCACCGCCATTACCTCCTCCCGAATTGACGAGCTCGCCCTTTGCACAGCCAGCCAGTCCATCGGCAGCCAAAGCCAGAAGCGCGACGACGATGGCGAACGAGAGACCACGGCCGATCGCTCGGGCGCGTGGCTCGTGGTGGTCGGGCGAGGAATGCGATGCGAAGGAGACGTGGCTGCTCATCGGGTATCAGTCTACCCCAACCAGCGCGGTGTTTCGCCGATCATCGCGTTTCCGAGCGAACGCCCCCTGTGTACCTTGGCAACTATGGCCACCGGGGCGGGTCGCGGAAAACTGCGAAACCCCGCAACGACGTGGTATCGAGGATGCACGCATGATCCCTTCTGATTCGCACCTGCGCGATCGAGCCGCGGCTTGGCGCTGGCTGGTGTTGCTTGCGTCGGGGGCGATCCTCTTGCTCCACGCATTCCGGTTCTTCCCGTACATGGCGGACGATGCGTTCATTTCCCTGCGCTACGCTCGTAGGCTCATCGACGGGCACGGGCTCACCTGGACCGACGGTCCCAGGGTCGAAGGTTACTCGAATCTGCTCTGGGTGCTCGCCTGCGCGGCGCTTGGCAAGCTGGGTCTCGACCTCGTGGTTGCCGCGCGAGCCCTGGGAATCGCCGCGACACTGGCCACGCTCGCCACCATCGCGTGGACCCATCGCAGGCATCCGCTGCTGTCGAGCATCGTCTCGCTGGGCGTGCTCGCCATGGCCGGACCGGTCGCCGTGTGGGCCATCGCTGGATTGGAGCAGCCGATGGTCGCCCTTTGGCTCGCGCTGGGCGTCTGTTTCACCTTTCCGCTGGTTGACGGTTGCGACGATGCGCAAGGCGCTCGTCCGACCTTGGCAGGCTTCTTCTTCGGCCTGTTGGCATTGACCCGCGTCGACGGCCTGCTATTCGGCGCGGTGGCCGCCGTCAATGTCCTCGTGGCAGGGCGCCCGCTGCGAGCCAGGTTGCGGACGCTGTTGCGTTTCAGTGCACCTATGTTGGGCCTCGTCGCGGCGCAATTCCTGTTCCGACTCGTCTACTATGGCGATTGGCTCCCCAACACGGGCCGTGCCAAGCTGGCCTTCGGCTCGGCCCACTACATTCTCGGCTACTATTATCTCCGCGGCGGGATTGTGAGCCTGCGGGCGACGTTTCTGCTCGCGATCGCCAGCCTGGTCCTCTGCGTGATTCGTAAGCGTAAGCCGCGCGCCGCGCTTGCCGCGTCGCTGCTGCTGGCGTGGCTTGCCTACGTCACCGTCGTGGGCGGCGACATCTTCGTGGCCTGGAGACACTTCGTGCCCGCCATTGTGCTGGCCGCGCTTCTCATCGCCGAGGGCGCTACGGCGCTCGCGCAATTGGATTCGCAACGTCGTTGGATTGCCGGCGTCATGCTGGTCTGCGCCTTCTCATTGCATGTGTACGACGAGAAGCGAGACGGACGTCTTGCCTTTGCCAACACCGAGCGATGGGAGTGGGATGCCGAGGTCGTCGGGCGCTTTCTTGCAGAAGCCTTTGCCGCCAAGGCGCCGCTACTGGCGGTCGATCCGGGTGGAGCCATTCCATACTATTCGGGCCTGCCCGCCGTCGACATGCTCGGGCTCAACGATCGTTTCCTCGCGCAGCACCCGCCCGCTAACGTCGGCGAGACCTTGTACCTCGGCCACGAGCTCGGCAATGGCCCCTATGTTCTTGGCCGGAAGCCCGACCTGGTGTTGTTCTGTCTGCCCCAAGGTTCGAAGAAGCCCTGTTTTCGCAGCGGGCGCGAGATCGTGCAGCTCGATGGTTTTCGCGACGGGTATCAATTGGTCACCTTCGAGGGCCAGCGCCCGCACAAGTTCCGTTCGCGCTTTTGGCTGCGACGCGAAGACGGCAAGATCGGGATTCAACGCGCACCGGGCCGGGTGGAGATCCCTGGTTTTCTGGCGGGGGACGCTGACTCCACGTGGTCGCACCTCGACGGCGCGGGCAAGGTGGTGACCGAGATCGCGGCCCATGGCACGGTCGCCGTCGCAAACCTTGCTCTGGCAGCGGGCGTCTGGAAAGTGACTGCCGACGGAGAGTCGGCGCACCTGCGCGGTCGCGTTCTGGTCGAGGGCGCGGCAGATTCCGAGTCGCAGGCGTTTCCATTTTACTTCCGAAGCGATGCCCGAGGCCGGGTCGACATCGAGGTCGACAATCCGACCGACTCGCCCGCCAGCCTCGCACGTATCGTGCTGGCGTCAGGGCGGTGAGCCGTAGGCCAGGCATCACAGGACAGCAGATCCGCTAGCACAAAAGTGCCACCAACATCTGCGCTGGCCCGCTGCCTCTGGAGCGCAAAACGGCTACTCTTGTCAGGCGGCGCTGCAGAACGCCGGGTCCCATCTGCGCGAGGAGGTTCGCAATGAGCATTGGAAGAGCCCTGCGTCCTATGTCTTGGTTCGCCTTGACTGCGGCAATTTCTTTATCCGCGGGAGGCTGCCAATCGTCGAACAACGGCGGCGCGACGAACACAGGAGGATCCGGCGGCAACGGCAGCGGGGGAACATCCAACGCAGGTGGCACCGTGGGTTCAGGCGGTAGCAGCACGGGCTCGGGCGGCACCAGCATAGCCTCTGGTGGCACGGTCGGGGCGGGCGGCAGCTCGATGTCCGGTGGCATGACCGGTGGGGGCGGAAGCTCGGCATCCGGAGGCACGGCCGGCACGAGCGGCGGCACCTCATTGGGTGGCGCGACCGGCTCGGGCGGGACCGCGAAGACGGGCGGCGCGACGACTGGCGCAGGCGGCGCCGCCATCGGTGGTGCCACGACTGGAATCCAAGCCGGGGGAGCCAGCGGCGGCCGGACCGGCGCAGGCGGGGGAGCCGGCGGGAGTACGGGCGGGGGCGCGGGAGGCACGAGCGCAGGCGGTGGAGCCGGCGCGCCTGGGACAGCTGGCGGCGCGACCACCGGCGGTCAACCCGGCGCAGGCGGCGGGGGAGTGGCTGGAAGCGTGGCCAGCGGAGGCTCCGTTGCGGGTGGCAGCACCGGAGCGGGCGGCGGCACGGGAACCTGCCCCAGCGTGGACTTCGGAACCTGGACGAGCGGAAAAGCCCCGGCGGACATCGGCAAGTTGGCCGTGACCAACTTCAAGCCCCACACGGGTGACGCCTACAGTGGCGCCGGCTACGCGTGGACCTTCGCCTACGTCGCCTCGCTCCAGTTCACCGAGCTGACCGGAGATACGACGAACAATAGCTACCTCATCAGCAAGTTCGACTGCAGCCAGGCAGGCCCGGCCAACACGTCGACCTCTACGGTTGACGACCGTGCCTTTGGCGACCTGCCGCTGGAAATTTTCCTCGAGAACCAGGATGCCAAGTGCAAGAGCCTCGGCATGTTGCGTGCCGACGCCCAATGGGCCAATACCGCGGACACCGCCATCACCCCCGACGCGCGCTACTGGTCCGACGACATGTACATGATCACCGGGCTGCAGGACTTCGCCTACCGTGCCACGAGCTCCGCGAACTACCGCGACCGGACGGCCATGACCATGGCGGCCTACATTGCCGCGCTTCAGAAGGACAACGACACCACCACGCACGGCTTGTTCTGGCATACCAAAGATACCAAGGCCTATTGGGGCCGCGAGAACGGTTGGTTCGCCTCCGGCATGGCGCTCCTGCTGCAAGACCTGCCGAAGAGCAACAGCAACTACGCCGCCATCATGGCTGCCTACACGAAGCAGATGGACGGCCTTCTGCCTCTGCAGATCACCAGCGGTACCGACGTGGGTGCCTGGCGCCAGGTGCTGGATAGGACCGATGCTTGGGCCGAAAGCTCGTGTACGGCCATGTTTACCTACGCTCTCGTCACTGGTATTAAGAATGGTTGGCTGAGCGGCGACAAGTACGTGACCGCCGCGAAGAACGGCTGGACAGCGCTGGGTAACAAGACGGACAGCACCGGCGTCCTCTCCAAAGTGTGCCCGGGGACGGGCCAGGCCGCTGGTTCGTCAGGAGTGGGCAGCGACCTCAAGTCGCAACAGGATTTCTACATAAACCTCACCCCCGGGTCCAACGACCAGCACGGCCAAGCGCCGCTGTTGTGGTCTGCCATCGCCCTTCTGCGCGCGGATTGCCCGGGCGTGCGCTAGCAGTCCAAGGCCTACCGGGGCCGCGCCAACGGCTGGCGAGCGGGGCCGACGCTGGTTGCTGGCGCCAAGGTGCAGGAGCGATCCGACGTGAGCCAACAGTAACGGCTCATCGCTCCTGGCGTCGAGTCACGGCCGCGCTACCAGTTGAAGGTTAGACCGGCAGCACCGCAGTTCAGGATCTGCTGTTCGCCGAGCCACCAGACGGCGCTTGCGCGAAAGTACTCGAAGTCGAAGTGCACGCTCGGTGTCATGTTGTAGACGATGCCGGCGTTGATGCCCTGCTGGTACTTGATGACGCTGAGCAAAGGGGTCTTCCTGTCGAGGTCGGTCAGAAAGACTCGTGCTCTCCCCCAGCCGGCAAAGATGTCGAACTTGCGTACCACGAACTGGCTCTGCAGGTACAAGCCATCAGACCAGCGAAGGTGGGTTTCCGCATCCCCTACCGCGTAGCTGTTCTCCAAGGCATAGCTAAGCCCCAGACCCTTTCCGCGGTGTGCTGCGATACCTAGATGCACTGGACCTAGCTCGAATCTGCCGCCGGCGCCCAAGCCCTCCACGGTATCGTCGCAGGGACTTTCCGGCGTCGTAATACACTGGCCCTGCTTGTAGACCTTCTGGTATGCGCCGTTGAGAAACGCGACGACCTTGCCAGTCTCACCAAACTTCTTCTCGAAGGTCAGCTCGGCCTCTGGCCGCACGTACTTCGTGCCATTGTACTGCGCGCCTCCCAACGCGGCCGGGTCGAAGACGCCGACGTTGAGCTGCAGGCCGCTGGCGCCGAGCACCGGGGTTCCGTAGATCAGGCCGGCGGCGAAACCGCTACCCAAGACACCAAAGCCGACCATCCCCTGCGTGGGGCCGGTCGAGTCTATGGCATTCGGGAACCCCACGCCCCACCTGTGAGCGTAGAGCACGTCGATATCGGTCGCTCCCCGCGAGAACAAGGTCCTGGTTCTGCCGGCGAGGAAGCTGCCCCACCAACCCTCCAGCTTCGCGTACCCCTGTCTCACATCAGCTGCGTTCGCCAGGCTCTTGGTCCTGCTCACGCTCTCGATGAAGGCCCAAATCTGGATGTAGCCCGTCACCGTGGTCCATGGGGTGACTTGCCCTCGCACGCCAAGACCGAGCTGGTTGCCGAGGAACCCGCTGCGGATGCGCATCATGTTGACGGTGCCTTGGCCTGAGCCGGTCTGCGTCTCCGCGGGCGCTGACCATATGCCGCCATCGATTTGCTCCGAGGTGACACTCCCATCCGGGTTGGTTATCGATTTGGTACCTATCGGAGAGGAGTCGCCGTGGACCCAGCTCAAGAAGCCCGCGACCCGACCATCCGTGTAGACTTGCCAATCGTCACCCTTGGCAATGACCTTCTCGGCCAGGGCGCGCTTCGGAACCGCGAACGCTGTCAGGAAGGAAACAAGGACTGAGATGTAGAGATAGGCGCCAGGCGCCCTCGGTCGCGGTGACCTCAAGATTGTTCTCCTGCTGTGGTGTGGAGTTGGAATGGGAGAACCGCCCCAGCCGGCGGTGAGAGACATTCACCTATGGGCTTGTGACCGAGGTGGCGTTGATGTACATCCACTGCGGATAGTACGTCTTGGAGAGGACGGTGGTGGGCGGCTGCTTGAAGCTGGCCGGCGGCTGAGGGGTCATCCCACTCAAGTCGACAGTACGCGGGGCGCACGGGTCGGTTCCGACGGTGTCCGACCCGCAGTTCTGCTGCGCCTGGCAGTTGGAATCGTGGAGCCTGAACGTCAGCGTTCCACCACCCAGCACCGCAAAGCTGGCCGTGTACTTCACCAGGTAGGAGGCCTCCTTCTCACACCAGGTTCCTCCTGGATTGTCGGAGCCGTTGAAGTAGTAGACGTCCCCGGAAGCGTCACCGGTCGAGGGACTGACGTGGAGCTCGTACGTATTCCACCAACTGTTGTTGTATTGCGTGCCGCCGATATACCACCAATTGTTGTAGCCGCTGTCGCTCGGGGCCGCGGTCGAGGCGTGCTTGCCGTTTTGGTAGCAGCGAGTCCCGATCACGCCGCGCACCTCGAAATTGACAGTGTATTTCTGGCCGGTGATCCCCTTCACATTGAAGGTCGTGTCTCGAATGATGCCCTGCTGGTCGTAGTTCGAGCTAGTGGGACAACTCGATCCTTTGTCGTCGAGTGGGCAGTTGTGGCCGCCTGGATCCCGGGTTCCCTTGCAAGTTCCTTCCCAGTAGAAGCCGACCAAGTCCGGAACAATATCCGCCGGACTGAGGCTGCCGGTCGAGCCGCCCGCACCGGTCGCTCCGCCCAAACCAGTCACTCCACCCGACCCGGAACCGCCGCTGCCCGTGGTGCCAGGTCCGGTCGTGCCGCCTTTCGCTGCCGTCCCGCCGCTGCCATTGCTGGTTCCCCCGAGCGCGGTGTTGCCACCGCCGCTTGCGCCAGCAGCGTTCGATCCGCCCGCATTCGCTCCGCCGGCAGACGAGCCACCAGCATTCGCCCCCCCGGCGTTCGACCCGCCCGCGGCGGAGCCTCCCGCGGCTGTACCGCCACTTCCCTTCGAACCGCCGGAGCCCTGGACTCCGCCCGCGGCGAAGCCACCACTTGCCGAGCGACCGCCCGCGGCTGTGCTGCCCCCAGCTCCGGAGCTTCCACCGTTGCCCGTCGCACCTCCGCTATCCCCACCGCCCGGACCCGTGGTGCCACCGTTGCTTCGGTCACCGCCCGCACCTGTCGAGCCGCCACTATATTGGTCACCGCCCGAGCCGGGCGAGCCCCCACTCCCGTGCGTTGAACCGCCACTTCCGCCGTTACCTGGGGTTGTTGTCCCGGGCCCCTGCTGCTGACACGCCGACACGGCAGCAAATCCCGCGCAAACCAAGGCGAACACCGTAGACCGAATCATTGAGAGCCTCCTCGATAGCCCAGTCTGGGCAGGGGTCGACAACGGAACGTACCACGCACTCTGTCGTCGGACGTCCAAAGAAAACCGGGACCATTTGCCATTCCAAATCCCTTATAGTGTGAATGACTTTCAAAAGCGGCTCAGTCGTCACACTCGATCGCAAATTATTGCCATCGGTCGAGCCCACCCTGCCGGCGCTGCCGGCACCGATCCCACCCGTAGCTGACGCGCTGCTGCCGCTCCCAGCAAGCCCACCGGCTCCTCCAAACGTCGAGGTCTGAGCCGATTTCAGACCAGGAAGACACTAGCAGGCGTCTTGGAGTTGTATGGCTCTTCCCGCCCGCACCCGTGAACGCGGGGCGTTTCGATGAAAGGACTTCCATCATGAAAAACACGATCCGAACCGTCTCGCTTCTCGCGGCGTTCGCGATGTCGTGCACTCAGTCAGGGCCAGCCCAGCCGGGGTCAGGGGGAACGTCGGGCCGTGGTGGGTCGGGTGGCACGTCAGCTTTCGGAGGCACGACAAGCGCGGGCGGCAATTCGGGTACCGGCGGCGCCACGGGCAACGGCGGAAGTCTTGCCAGCGGCGGTGTGAATAGCTCGGCTGGGGCCGGCGGAAGCACGGCGGGCGGCGCAACCAACGGCGGCGGAGGTCTTGCCAGCGGTGGTACAAGTAGCTCGGCCGGCGGCGCAACCGGAAAGGGCGGCGCGGCAGGGGGCACCAGCGCGGCGGGCGGAGCCGCCGGGACCAGCAAGGGCGGCAGCACCGGAAACGGCGGCGCTGGGACGTCGGGATCCACAGGCAGCGGCGGAGGACCTGGCGACGGTGGCAACGCCGCGGGGGCTGGAGGCAGCAACGCCACCGATGGCGGCGGCGCAATGTCCGCGGGCGCCGGCGGCTCTGGCAAGGGAGATGGAACCGGCAGCGGTGGCACGGGACCGGGCGGAACGAGCGGTACAGCCGCGGGCGGGAATGGTGCGGGCGGGACCACGGCAGGCGGAACCGGCGCGGGGGGCTCGACCGCTTGTGCAGCGCCGTCCGGCCCGCCCACCGCGACGCCCATCCAATTCAACGACAACGGCGCCTGGTGCTGGTACCAGGACGAGCGCGCTCTGGTGGACACCAAGGCCAACAAGTTGCTCATCGGCTCGGTCGCCAGCGGCGGCTCCCGTAACGGCTACATCGAGGCGGTCGTCTACGACCTCGCAGGCGGAAGCAAGAAGCTCTTCACCGTCAGCAAGAGCCTGACCGGCTCCATCGACGATCACAATGCGCCTGCCTTCGTGATTCGACCCGACGGCAATTACGTCGCCCAGTACTGCGGCCACCGGGTCGATTGCATCACCCGCTTCAGCATCTTCGACGGTTCGGCCTGGTCCGCGGAGAAGACCTTCGACTGGGCCCCGGATGGCTGCCCCTGGGCGGGCGCTAGCACCAACATGGTCACCTACTCGAACCCCTGGTACATCGGTTCATCGATCTTCAGCCCGGTCCGCTCAGTCGGCACCGACCCAGCGGTTCTGACTTCCGCCGACGACGGGCAAACCTGGAGCTACTACGGGCGCCTGATGTCGACCAAGCAGACAGGCTACGTGGCTGGTTACTTCAAGTATTGGGGCGACAACACCGGCCGCGTCGACTTCGTCGGTACCGAGGCCCACCCGCGCGATGCGGACACCAGCCTTTACCACGGCTACATCCAGGACGGAAAGGTCTACAACTCCACGGGCACAGTGATGGACTCGTCCCTCAAGGACACCAGCGCCACGTCCAGCAACTCGGTAGACATCAACACATACACCCCGGTCTTCAAGACCGGCTCATCGGTCAACGGCACGAAGCTCTGCCGGATGTGGAACCACGATATCGTGCGGTACGCGGATGGGACCGTCGCCATCCTCGGGCAGGGGCGGGCCGACAACTGCACCTCGACGCCCTCGGGCTCCGATCCCGACAAACGCATGGTTTACTTCCGCTTCGATGGTAGCTCGTGGAAGGCCACGTATCTCGTGAAGGGTGGAGCAAAGCTCTATTCGTCCGAGGAGGACTACATCGGGCTCAGCGCTTTGGATCCCGATGATCCGCACACCATCTTCATCTCGTCGACCTACGATCCACGCGACGACAAGACCCAAACCTCAAAGCACGAGATCTACCAGGGAACCACCTGCGACAACGGCGCCACCTGGAAGTGGACGCCCATCACGCAGAATTCGACGGTCGACAACATCCGGCCCATCGTGCCCAAGTGGGACTCGAGCCATACGGCTCTCTTGTGGATGAAGGGAACCTACACCAGTGCGCAAAGCTACTCGATGCAGATCGTTGGCCTGATCACGGGCCAGTAGCGAACGACCCTCGGGGCACCTAGCGCGCCAGCCAGCCGCCGTCCACGGCCAGCACGTGGCCGGTCACGTAGCGGGCGGCTTCGGAGCACAGGAACACCGCCGCCCCGGCGATGTCGTCGGGGGTGCCCCAACGACCGGCGGGGATGCGATCGAGGATCTGCCGGCTGCGCGTCTCGTCGGCGCGCAAAGCGGCGGTGTTGTTGGTCGCGATGTACCCGGGCGCAATGGCGTTCACGTTCACGTTCTTGGTAGCCCACTCGTTGGCCAAGGCTTTGGTGAATTGAGCCACGCCACCCTTCGATGCGGCGTATGCCGGCACCAGGATGCCGCCTTGGAAGGCCAGCAGCGAGGCGATGTTCACGATGCGCCCGCCACCCTGCTCGATCATGATCTTGCCCACCCGGCGCGACATGCGAAAGGGCGCCGACAGATTCACCTCAAGCAACAGATCCCAATCCTCGTCGGAGTAGTCGACCGCGGGCGCACGTCGAATCATGCCCGCGTTGTTGACCAAGATGTCGATGCGCCCGAAGCTCTTGAGCGCGTCTGCCACCAGGCCGTCCTGGGCCGCGCGCTTGGACAGATCGGCGGACAGCGCGACCGAGCGGCGGCCGAGAGCTTTGATCTCCTCGCTGGTTGCCCGGGCCGCATCGCCCAGGTCGTGGCAAGCCACATCCGCACCAGCACGTGCGAGACCTTTGGCGATGCCGGCGCCAATGCCTGTGCCGGTGCCGGTGACCAGCGCGACCTTGCCTTCCAGATTGAACCAATCGAGTGCCATGTGCTTCCTTTCTACTTGCGGCTCGCCTCGAGCCCGGATCCTGCCTGATCGAAGCCGGGCTGCACGTTGACCACTCCGAACACACGGTCTTCGACCTCGCGGTGAGCAGCCATCATCCAAACGAAGTTGATCGAGTGGCCGGGCGCCGAAACGTTGGGGTGATAGCCGGACGGCATCAGCACCACGTCGCCGTCGCGCACCACCTGGACGAACTCGGGCCGCTGGGTGTCGTCGTACACAAGCTGAATGCCGAAGGCCGGCGCCGGCATGTCGAAATAGACGTAGGCCTCCTCGAGCAGATGGGTGTGCTCGTGCGGCGGCCAGCTGGTCCAGTGGCCCGGGTGCGAGCGGGTGAAGCCGGCAACGATGCGCCCGGCCTTGACGTTCTTGCCGAGCACGATGTTGAGATCGCGTGACGTCGTCGGGCCGCCCGCCGTGAATTTGAGGGTTGGATCCTTGCAGACCTCGGCGTAGCGCACGAGCTGCAGCGGGTAGCTGCCTTCCACCTCCGCCGCGACCTCGACCAGGTCGACCTGGCTCGAGGTGGACACCTCGACCGACGAGCCGCGCGGGACGTAGATCGCATCGTACGTGTCGAGATCGTAGGCAGCGCCGTCGACGGTCAGCTTGCAGGCGCCCTTCATGCAAATGAGCCCGGTTTCCTGCTTGCCGGTCTGGAAGGCGGCCTTGGGCGTCGTCCGGTCGAGAATGATCCGGCCGTAGCAAAGATGGCGGAGCACGCTGTTCTGGGGCGTGGCCGCCAGCCGGCGGCCCCGATGCGCGGCTGTGGCGGTAATCAGCAACTGCTTGGGATCTCGGGTAGTGCTAGCCATGATTTCTTCTGGCTACCACCCGCGTGCCTGGCTGGCAACATTGATGCTCCCGGAACAAGCCCGATAGCGCGCGCAGCCGAGCACGGTTTTCGCGTTGCCTCCGGTCGCACCCCGGCGATAATCCGACCCATGAAGACCCTCCACGCCCTGCCCGCTCTTGCGCTCTGCCTAAGCTCGACCTTCGCGACGGCCGCCCCCGCCGCGACTCCCGCCGCCACGCCGGCCGCCGGCGATGCCAGGATCACGGTGACGGTCACGAATCCCCTGGCTACCGCGCGCGCCCGGGAAACCGTCGTGGTCGCGGTAGCCGACGCAGCCAAGCTTGTGCCTGGTTTTGACCCGAGGAAGAGCGTGTTGACCAACGCCGCCGGCAAGGAGGTCCTGTCCCAGTTGGTCGACAGCAACGGCGACGATGTCCCCGACCAGATCGTCTTCCAGACCGATCTTCGCGCCAAGGAAGACAAGATCTTCAGGCTCAAGCCCGGCGAGCGCCGCCTGGCCGCACGCGGAGACTACAAGGCGTATGGCCGCTTCGTGCGCGAACGGCACGACGATTTCGCCTGGGAAAACGACCGCGTCGCACACCGCGTGTACGGACCGGATCTGGAAACTTGTGCCACAGAGCCGTTGACCTCCAGCGGTGTGGACGTCTGGGTCAAGCGCGTCTCGAAGCTGGTGGTCAACGACTGGTACATGACCGACGACTACCACCATGATTCGGGCGAGGGTGCAGACTTCTATAGCGTGGGCAAGTCGCGCGGCTTGGGTGGGCTTGGGTTGTGGTCCGGCGGCAGGCTTTTCGTGTCGAAGAATTTCATCCGCTCGCGCGTGCTGGCCGACGGTCCCATTCGCCTGATCTTCGAGCTCAGCTACGCGCCCTGGGATGCAGGTGGCGAGCACGTTGCCGAGAGCAAGCGCGTGACCCTGGACGCCGGCTCGCAGTTCAACCATTTCGAGAGCACCTTCACCGGCCAGCGTGGGTCGCTCGCGGCTGGCATCGGTATCGCCAAGCACCCGGGCAGCGAGGTCACGGTGAGTTGGCCGGGTGGAATCATGCGGGCTTGGGAGCCCTTGGACGGCGGCAAGGCGGGCGATCTGGGTACGGCCGTCGTGCTCCCGACCGGCGCCAAGATCGAAGAGCACCACAACGATCTCGATTACCTGATCGTCACCCAGGTTCCCGACGGAGGCAAGCTCTCCTACTACGCCGGCTCGGCCTGGACCCGTTCCGGGCGAATCCGTGACCAAGCCGCGTGGACCAACGAAGTACAGGCCTTCGCGCGCCGGCTTGCCGAGCCCGTCAAGATCACGCTGGCGGTCGAGCAATAGCTCGCCCGCGATGGCCAGTGTGACGGAGTCTCCCGTTTCCGCCGCCAATCGCCCCGACCCCGCGTCCGGTCGGCGGGCGGTGGTGTGGCTGCTGGCGATTCTTGCCCTGATCTACCTGCCCCTGTTCTTCGGGCGCATCATCTTCACGCGCGATATCGCGCACTGGATCTTTCCCGCGCGCCAGTTCGTGCGGCAATCACTCTTGGCAGGTGAGCTGCCCCTGTGGAACCCGTACCAGGGACTCGGTTTTCCCGTGCTCGGCGATCCGCTTTGGGGCGTGTTCTACCCGCCCAACTGGCTGCTATTGCTGGTGCCCGCGTCGTGGCTCGCCAACGCGGTCGGCGCCCTCGATTTTATCCACATGGTGTGGGGCGGGCTGGGCGTGCTCGTCCTGGCTCGACGGCTTCGCGCCACCGGTCTTGCGGCCACCGTTGCCGGGCTCGCGTGGGCGCTCTCGGGCTACATGACCGCGCAGTGGACCGCGGGACTGCGGCTGCATGCAGGCGCATGGATTCCGTGGGCTGCGGTGGGGCACCTTGCCCTTCTCGCCAGTCTTCGTGCTGGCGGCGGTCGCTGGAAGATGGGGCTGGTCAAGGCGGCTTTGCCCACCGGCTTGGCGATTCTGCTCGGCGAGGTGTTTCTGGCGCTGATGGGCCTTGGGCTCGCCTTGGGCGTGCTTGCCGTGGTGCAAGTCTCAGAGCGCCGCAACGACCCCGGGCTGCCGCGCTTGCGCCCGCGCTGGCTTGCGCTGCACGCGCTCGCCGCGATCCTGGCATTCGGGATCGGCGCGGTGGTCCTCGTTCCCGCCCGGGCCGTGATGGCAGGCTCGCCTCGCGCCACGACGCTCGTCCGGGCGGACGCCGAAGCGTCGTCGCTGCACCCTTTGCGCGTGATCGAATTCGTGGCGCCCGGCTGCATGGGCGACGTGTACGGCGACTACCCTGCGTCTCGGGTGGTGGGCGAGCCGATCCTCGATGGATTGCCGCTTTCCTATAGCGTCTATCTGGGCGCGAGCGTGCTCGGATTGGTCCTGCTCGCGCTCTGCCGTCGCGTTCTTGTGCTGGGGCTTGCCGGCCTCACGGGGTTCGCGCTGCTGATTGCGTTTGGCAAGTATGTTCCGGTCCACGCGCTGGTTCGCAAACTGGTGCCGCCGCTTTCGTACATGCGCTTTCCAGAGAAGTACATGACGTTGGTGACGGTCGGGGTTGCCGTGCTCGCGGGAATGGGCGCCACGCGGGTTCTTTCCGGCGACCGGCAGCCCTGGCGGCGCACCTTGATCCTGCTGCTTATCCTGGTCGGCTTCGGCGCGGCCGTGCCGTACCTTTTTCCCTATCCGTGGTCGGGGTTCATGGTGCTGGGCCTGCGCCATGGCGTGGTCGCGGTCGCGGCGCTATTGGGCGTGCAGGCGCTGGCCGCGCGCGGATCTCGACTGGCGGCCCCGATGCTGCTCGCAACCGTGGTGCTGGATCTCGCGGGCTCGACCTGGGCCTTGCAAGGCTTCGTTCCGCGCTCCGTCGCCACCCGCACGCCTGCCACGGTGAATCTGCTCAAAGCCGACTGGGCCGCACATCCGGAACCGCCGCGCATCTACCGCTCGCCCGAAACCGACAAGGTCATGAACCAACGCACGGCCACCAACAATCCCGCCGATGGCGAGCTGCGCCTGCTGGCCACGCTGGTTCCCAATACCATCAACGTTTGGGGTATCGCCGCGGTCCCGGGGTACGACGCTGCCATCCCAACCCGGCTTAATCGACTGTGGAATGTCGGGTGGAGCAAGCCGTCGACTCGCCTTGCGACCCTGCGCTTGCTCGGGATCGACTACGCGATTCTTCCGGCACGAGATCACGGCGCCGCGTCCAGCCCGCCCGGGCTGGAACCCATGGCAGACCTGGTGCCGGGTGCGCGCCTGGCTCGCGTGACCGGAAGTCTGCCGGGGGTGTTTCTCGCCGGTCGCGCCGAGGCGATGTCCGACGACGACGCCCTGGATCGGGTGTTTGACCCCGCCGTGGTTGCCGGCGAGGTGGCGTTGCTGGCGCCGGGGACCGTGCCGCTCGTGGGTCCGGCCGGGCGCGCGGGCGAGTGCACGTTGACCAGCTACGCGCCCCGTCGACTCGCGGCCCACTGCCAGGCCACCCGAGATGCGCTGGCGGTCTTCGTCGAGCAGGAAGCGCTGGGTTGGCGCGCCAGTATCGACGGACAGCCGGCCTCGCTTCTGCGAGCGAATTTGGCCATGCGCGCGGTCAGGCTTGCGCCGGGCGCGCACGACATCACGCTCGAATACCACGCGCCCGGTCTAAAGCCAGGTGCGATGATCACACTGCTCAGCTTGCTGGGATTGCTGGTTCTGGTATTAGGTGCTCGTCGACGCATGACTTGAGGGCAGTTTCTTTCCAAGAACTGCGCCACCGGAGATGCTAGCGCCACTACTTTAGTTAAGTGCGCCATTCGACCTGGAATCGCCACTGCTCCATAGCGGAAGCCAAGGTACCTCCCCATGACGAGAGACAAATCATCCCATCATCCGGCCCTTCATGCGTTCTTTGCGCTCTGCGCGGCAGCACTGGTGTCCGTGATCGCATGCAGCAAGGCCCAAATCGTCGACGACACCCAGGGCGGCGGAAAGAGCGGTGGCGCAGGCAACGGAGCCACAGGCGCCGGTGGCGGTGGCGGAAGAGGCACCGGGATCAACGTGAATCTCGACGCGGCGGTGGTTCCTCACGCCGACTCAGGCTCCGGCCGACCGGGCGGCGGGACCTGCGGCGACGGCACCATCGAGCGCAGCGAGCAGTGTGACGACGGAAATACCCTCAATGGCGACGGCTGCAGCCGCATTTGCCAAATCGAGGCGAATTGGAACTGTCCCAACGAGGGAAAGGCGTGTGTCTACGTCGGCAACTGCGGAAGCGGCTTTCTGACCTCGAACAAGGTCTGCGATGACGGCAACACAACCGACGGCGACGGGTGCTCGGCCGATTGCCAGAGCGTCGATCCGAACTACATTTGTCGCGTTCCCGGCAAACCGTGCACGCCGAAGTGCGGCGACGGCGTCATCAAGGGGGCGGAAACCTGCGACGACGGCAACGCCGGAAGCGGCGACGGCTGCTCGGCCAGCTGCAAGGTCGAGCCCGGCTTCCAGTGCACGGGCACCCCAAGCACGTGCAAGCCGACGGTCTGTGGCAATGGAACCAAGGAAACCGGCGAGGGCTGCGACGATGGCAACACCCTGCCCTACGACGGCTGCTCTCCGACCTGCCAGGTCGAGCCCAAGTGCGGCACCTACGATTCCAAAGGCACCCCCACCGGCGCCGTCGGCGCGTGCCAAACCGGTTGCGGTGATGGCATCCTGTTGCGCGGAACCGAGGAGTGTGACGACGGCAACCTGCTCGACGGCGATGGGTGCTCGAAGGACTGCAAGATCGAGAAGGGCTGGACCTGCACGTCCGCCTACGACAACCCGCCTACCAGCCTGACCATCCCGCTCGTGGCTCGGGATTTTCAATCCTATTCGGACGGCAATCCGCCCTCGGGCCACCCCGATTTCGGACACTACTGCTGCGACGACTCTCTCACGAAGGGGAAGGGCATCCTCGGATCGACGCTCGGCACGGACCGCAAGCCGCAGTGGGCAGGGCCGGCCGACGAGCCGCTTTCCAACGCATCGCAGGTGCTCTTCACCGGCCACAATGAGTTCAACCAATGGTATCGCGACGTGAGCGGCACCAACATGACCTACTACGAGAATCTGACCCTTTTGCAGAGCAAGACCAACAAGACCACTTACGCGATGAACAGTGACACCGACTCGCCTTGGTACGACCTGTGCGGTTTCTTCCCGCTCGACGATCTCACCAAGCCGCTCCTCGATCAAAACACGGGGCAGCCCGTGACCTACCACTATGACCAAGGACAACCTGACGACCGCCTATGCCACGCCTACCAGGGCCTGGGGTTTGGCAATAGCTGGGCCAACCACAATTACTCCTTCACCACCGAGCTGCGCTATTGGTTCCAGTACGAAGGCAACGAGAATCTGCAATTCACTGGCGACGACGACGTCTGGGTGTTCATCAACGGCACCATGGCGGTCGAGATGCCCGGCACCCACAACCGATCCGTCGCGGTTGTGGCATTGGACGCCTCGAAAGGCACGGCTCAGGTGACCTACCCCAACAACTCGTCGCTGAACACCTCCGTGGATTTGAAGCTGACCATCGGCAGCGTGTACGAAGTGGTCGTGTTCCAGGCCGAACGATGGTGCTGCGGATCGAACTACATGCTGACCTTGGCGAACTTCCTCGCCGGCAAGAGCCAATGCGTTCCCGCTTGCGGCGACGGCGTGGCGGTCGCCGATGAGGAGTGCGACTGTGGAGATGGCTCGGGTACTACGCCTTCGGGCTGCCCCGGTCCCAACAACGACACCACCTACGGTGGCTGCACCACCCAGTGCAAGTGGGGTCCCTTCTGTGGCGACGCAACCGTGCAAAGTCCCCCGAATGGTCCCGAGGAATGCGACCTCGGCAAGCAGAACGGCAACGGCACCAGCGGGTGCAGCATCGCCTGCCAGGCACCTCGCGCCTGCGGCGACGGCAAGGTGGACACCGATCTCGGGGAGGAATGCGACCTCGGCGGCAACAACGGCCTCAAGCTCGACAGCAACTTGCAGCCGGTCGCCGACCAGAACGGGCCCGACGGCGCAGTCTACTGTACCAGCGACTGCAAGATCCCGCCGGGGATCGTGTATTAGCTCAGCCGTTGCATGAATCCCAGGCGCACAACTATCGAGAGAAGAAGTTGTGCGCTTGGCTGGCTTGAGGACGACTGTTGGCGCCAGATCGTCGGCCCCAGCGGGAAAGCCAGCGTCAAAGGAACGACTTCGTAAGCAACGGCGGCAGCGACGGCGACGCCTTGGCATCGAAGCGATACAGCGAGTAGGTACTGTTCGAAACGACGTACACATATCGGCCGTCGAAGCCGATTAGGCCGTAGAGGTCTCCGAAGTCAGAGTAGCTGTTTGCTTCGGTGAAGGTTAGGTAGCTCAGGTCGAACGCCTGCCATGCCGTCTTGGCGGTGAAGTCCCCCGACGAGTCGAATCGAGCGATCATGTCCCCGCTGGAGGGTGAGAAATAGACGTACTGTCCATCGAAGGTGGCGCCTCGGTAGGAACGACTCTCGGACCAGGTCGAGGTACTCAAGGTTTGGATGTTGAAGGTCGAGTAGGACGAGGCGCTCGCGAACGGTCCGGTCGAGTCGAAGCGCACAGCGAGCGACTTCGAGTACGAGCTCCAGCCGGGAGCGAGGTAGACGTACTTACCGTCGAAGGTTCCACCCACGAAGCCCGCCGCCGCGGGATCGGCGGCACTCACGTCGAAGGATTCCCACGCCTTCGAGTCTTGAAAGTCGGCCGTCGAGTCGAATCGGACCAGCAGGCTGCCCGGTACGCCATCCGAAGAGGTGCTCACCGGGGTGGTGGCACACGGTACGAAGTAGACGTAGCGGCCGTCGAAGATGCCACCCGCAAATCCCTTGGCGTTCGCCCACAGCGTGGTTAGGTCGAACATGGACCAGGCTGTGGCGGTGGTGAAGTCCGCCTGCGTGTCGTACCTGGCGGCGATCCCGCTGGTGTCCAGTCCCGCTGCGGACGGAGCGAAGTACAGATAGCGTCCGTCGAATGCGCCGCCCGCGAATCCCGGGATGGAGGCCGCGGTGGTGGCGAACGACTTCGAGAGGTTGATGGACTCGGTGCTGCCGGTCTTGGCCGGGTCGAACCGCTTCGCGATGCTATCGGTGGGTAGTCGGGTAAACAGATCGAAGTCGGCGGCAGGCAACAGGTAGACGTAGTGGCCGTCGAAGGCCAAGCTTTCGAATGACTGGCTGGTCGCGAAAGATGACCATGTACCTTTCGGGGGCGATGCGAAGTCTCCGGTGGCGGTCGTGTCGTAGCTCGAGCTGTAGTCGTCGGCGCTGTCGCTATTGAGGAAGTAGAGGTAGCGACCGTCGAACAGAATGCTCTGTGGGTCGAACGGATCCTCGAAGCTGCCGGCCAGGTGCGATTGCCAACAGGCGAGGTTTGTCAGCGCGTGATCGCAGACCCCGGCATCACCGCCCGCGTCGCTGGCGACAGTGTCACGGCCAACCTCGACGAGGCCTGAATCGGGCTCGGTGGTATCGGAAGCGATCAGGGCCGCATCGGGGGCTTGGGCATTCGGGCCTCCGTCTGGCGAGGTGCCCGTCGCTTTCTGGCTGCAAGCGCCGAACAACGAGACGAGGAAGCAACACCCAACTGAAAGCTCGATTCCACGAAGGAAACCAATGTCCATAGAATGACTCCTCGTTAGGTGAAGGATGACAGAGTAGCTGACCACGTGCGTCCGATCAACACATCGCCTCGCACAAGTCCATGTCGAACGGCTTCGCATCGACGCGCGGGTTCCGGCCGGACGATACGCTGAACCGGAACCCGACGCTCTTGCGCCTGCTCCCCTGGGCGCCCTTCACAGTCCCAGTTTCTTCGCCAGCCGATAGAAATTCCCGCGATCCATGCCGAGCGCACGGGCCGCGGCGGCGAAGTTGTGTTGGTGTTGGTCGAGCGCGGCGGCGATGCGCTCGCGCTGGTGGGCGCGTGAGGTTTCTCGGAGCGTGCCACGATGTTCGCCCGCGCCAGCGACGTCGGCGGGCCTGGCTGCCTGCTCCGGTGGCGGCTCGGCCGCAAGCGTCGCGCGCCCCACGTCGGCCTCCAGGTGCTGCGCAGAGATCACCACGGCTTGCCCTCGTACCGTGTTGGAAGCCCGCCGCAAGACCGCGCGCGAGATCACGTTCTCGAGCTCGCGCACGTTGCCCGGCCACGGATAGCCCGTCAGCGCCTCGATGGCGCTGGTGTCGAGGCGCACCGGCCCCACCCCCATGCGCCGGCGGGCGACGTCGCAAAAGTATCCCGCCAGAAGCGCGACGTCTTCGCCCCGCTCGCGCAGAGGCGGCACCGCCAGGGGATACACGTTCAAGCGGTGGAATAGGTCGGCGCGAAAGCGGCCGGCGGCGACTTCGGCGGATAGATCGCGATTGGTGGCTGCGAGCAAGCGCACGTTCACTTGGATCGGTCGGTCCGCGCCTACCCGCTGGATCTCGCCTTCCTGCAAGGCGCGCAGAAGCTTGGGCTGCACGGTCAGGGGCAGCTCGCCGATCTCGTCGAGAAACAGGGTTCCGCCGTCGGCCACCTCGAACTTGCCGGGCCGATCCGAAGCCGCGCCGGTGAACGAGCCGCGCACGTGTCCAAACAGCTCGGCCTCGGCCAGGGTCTCGGGCAGGGCCGCGCAGTTGACGTAGATGATGGGCTCGCTACGACGAAGCGAAGTCGCGTGCACCGCGCGCGCGACCAGCTCTTTGCCCGTGCCGGTCTCGCCGTGAATCAGCACGGAAAAGTCGCTGCCGGCAACGATTTCGATCTCGCGCCGCAGGCGTCGGATCACCGGGCTGGTGCCGATGATCTCGCTCCCTTGCATCATCGCCTCGCGCATGAAGTCCTGCACCACGCGGCCCTGCCGCTCGGCCGAGCGCTCGAGCGCGGCAATGAGCTGACTGGTGCGCATCTCCGCTGCGGCCAATGCAGCCACCGCGGTGAGAAAGCGCAGGTCAATCCCGTCGAACGCCTTGGGGTCGAGCGCGTCGGCGGTCAGCGCCCCGACCAGCTCGCCGTGGACCAGCAACGGGCAACCGAGGCAGGCGTGAATCCGATGAACCGCGCCTTCGTCGTGCTCCAGTTGACCGTCGAAGGGATCGGGAAGGGTCGTGTCCGACGGGAAGAGAACCGGCTGCTGGGCGCGACAGATGATCTCCAAGCGGGGATGCTCGCGCAGAAGGTAGGGCTTGCCGCTGGCCGCTTTCGCCAGACCACGGGTCACCACCGGCAAGAGCGCATTCCCCTCCAAACGCATCACCGTCGCTGCGTCGTAGGGGATCACCCTGCGTAAGGATTCGAGCAGACGATGGTTGCGATCGGACGCGGTCAGACCGGTCGCCAGATCGAGCGACATGTTCACCAGAGCATCGATTTGATCCACGTAGTCATTATGACATCTCTGCCGTCATACTGACATCATCTCCGAAGTTGTAGATTTGACATCCTAACAGCTAACTAGTTGTTTCTGCTTGGTCCTGAGGTTGGCACCCAGGTTGCGATGGAAGGGACGAGAAAGGCAATCCATGAACCCGTCAAGAGTTGAAATGAAGGTCCCGAGTGAACCGGTCGCCGATTGGCGATTGCAGCCACCGGCCGCAATCATCGAGTTCATCCTCGCCCGCTTCCACGAGCCCCTGCGCCGGGACCTGCCCGGTCTAGTCGAGCGCGCCCGCCAAGTTGAGGAAGTAGAAGGTCGCCAGCGCATCGCCGGCCTCACGAGTCACCTGGAACAGGTTCACCTCGCGGTGGAGAGCCACCTAGCCAAGGAAGAGAGGATTCTGTTCCCGCTGATTATTGCCGGACGCGGCGCCACCGCCTTGATGCCCATCAAGGTGATGATGACCGAGCACGAGGATCACGGCGAGAACCTGCGCCGCACGCGCGAGCTGACGGGCGGCTTCGCGCTGCCCGCCGATGCGTCGACTGCCTGGCGCGGGCTTTACAGAGACCTGCAGCACCTCGAAGACGAGCTCAATCAACACATCGATCTCGAAGACAAGGTTCTGTTCACCCGCGCCCTCGAAAACCGCTGACCCTTCCGCGGGAGCCACCATGCAACTTTCCGCCAGCACCAAGATCAACGACCTCATCGACACCCATCCTTTTCTCGAGAAATTCCTGATCGCCTACAACCCGCACTTCCGCCTCTTGCGCAACAAGCTCACGCGCGCCACGGTGGGGCGCCTGGCGACGATGGGAACCGCGGCACGCATCGCCTCGGTGGATCTGAAGGATCTCTTACGCGATGTCGCCTCGGCCATCGAACGCGAGACCCTTGCCCGGCCCGAAGTCAGCCAGCAGAGCGAAAGCCCGAGCCGCGAGCAGCGCATCGCCATGCTCGGCCACATCATTGCAGAGCTGCACGACGGCGGCGACGTCGGGACCGCGCGCAAGCAATTCGCCCAGGCGGTGGGCGACGCGGACGCCACGGAAATCGCCGCCATGGAAGAAGAGATGATCCGCGGCGGGCTGCCGGTCAGCGAGGTGCAGCGCCTGTGCGACGTGCACGTCGGCGCCTTCCGCGGCGCCCTGGACGGAAATCAGGACCTGGTGCCGCCGGCGGGCCATCCCGTCCACACGTACATGGCCGACAACAAGATCATCACCCGGCTCGGCAGTGTCTTGTCGGATCACGCCCGCAACGCGGCCACCGACGGCGAGCGGGCGCTGGCCCAAATCCGCGAGGTGCTCGGCAAGTACGACGGCATCGACAATCACTACAAGCGCAAGGAGCTTCAGCTATTCCCCATGCTGGAGCGCCACGGCGTGCAAGGCCCGTCGCAAGTGATGTGGGGCGTGCACGACCAAATCCGCGCCCAGTGGAAGGAGCTGCGACGAGCCGCGGAGGGCGCGGACATCACTGCCGTGGCCAATTCTGCGCCTGCACTTGCGCGCAACCTGGTCGAGATGGTCTACAAAGAAGAGAAGATCCTCTTTCCGCTGGCCATGGAGAAGCTGACGGAGGCGGAATGGGCCGAAGAGAAGCGGGGCGAAGACGAGCTCGGCTATCAATTGGCCAAGCCGGCGGTGCGGCTCTACTTGGCGGGCGCCGCGCCTGCGCCGAGCCAAGCGCCTCAAGCGGCGGGCCTGCTCAACCTCGGCACCGGCGCGCTGTCCCTCGAAATGGTGGACCTGCTTCTGCGTCACCTGCCCGTCGACGTTTCCTTCGTCGACCAAAACGACGTGGTCCGCTACTACTCCGAGGGGAAGGATCGGATCTTCCCGCGCACCCCGGCCGCCATCGGCCGCACGGTCCAGAATTGCCACCCGCCCAAGAGCATCGACACCGTCAATCGCATCCTCGATTCATTCCGCCAAGGCAAGAAGGACGTCGCGGAATTTTGGATCGACATGGCAGGACACTTCATCCACATCCGCTACTTCGCCGTGCGCGACGCCGCCAATGGCTACCGCGGCTGTCTGGAAGTGACCCAGGACGTGACTGGCATTCGCGCCCTCCAAGGTCAGCGCCGCCTGCTCGACTGGAAAGACTGAGCGTGGCGCAGACGCTGGTGCAGATTCGACCGAAGAGGCTGGCTCCCGAGCTGCGCAAGCCGAAGCCGGCCTACCGGAGCGAGAAGCGGTGGTGGCGCCGGGTGACACTGCGCCTGCGCGACGACCCGCGCGCGATTCGCTTGGCTGTGCAGTTGGGCTTCGTCGCGCTCTGCGTTTGGATCGGAATCGAATTTCACCGATTTTTCGCGTGGGGCACGTCGCAAGGAGCGCTGCCGTACGCAAGACGTCCGCCCGGCGTCGAGGGTTTCTTGCCCATTAGCGCCCTCATCGGCGCCAAGCACTTCTTCGCCACCGGAACCGTCGACCACGTCCATCCCGCGGCCTTGTTCATTCTCACCGCCGTCGTGCTGCTCAGCCTCGCGGTCAAGAAGGCCTTTTGCAGCTTTCTTTGCCCCGTCGGCACGCTCAGCGAGTATCTGTGGCGGTTCGGCCGCTTCGTCTATCGCCGGAATATCACCCTGCCCCGCTGGCTCGACTATCCCTTGCGCGCGCTCAAGTATGCGCTGCTGCTTTTCTTCGTGTGGTCCATTGCCAAGATGGACCTTCCGACGCTCAACGCCTTCATCGGCAGCCCCTACAACAAGGTCGCCGACGTCAAGATGTATCTCTTCTTCGCCGAGATGTCTGGGCTGGCGCTGAAGGTGGTCGTGGTTCTGCTGGTGCTGTCCCTCTTCATCAAGAACGCCTGGTGTCGCTTTCTGTGCCCTTACGGCGCCCTGCTGGGCGTGGTTGGTCTGTTAAGCCCTGCCAAGATCACGCGCAACCAGAGCCGCTGCATCGATTGCCAGCTCTGCACGCGCGCGTGCCCGTCGGACATCCGCGTCCACAGCGCGGGCCGGGTGTGGAGCGACGAATGCACGAGCTGCCTCGACTGCGTGGCGGTCTGTCCGGTGAAGGACACGCTGGAAGTGCGCGTCCGCAGCCGCGCTATCTCGGCCCGCTCGGCGGCCGCCATCGTCGTCGCGATATTTCTCGGAGTGACAGGCGTCGCCATGGCCACAGGGCACTGGACCAACGCCATCTCGCCCGCCGAGTATTTGTACCGCTTCCCCCGCCTCAACCAACCTGTCTACCAGCATGCCCGCGGTCACGTTGCCGCGTATGGGCCGAACGACTGATTCACAACCAACCATCGAGAGGTGAACATGACCGACCAAGCAACCCCGCAAGCCCTGCCCCCTGCCGTCCCGACAGAGATCGCCGCCCTGGTGGCCTACCAAGAAGGCGCCATCGTCAGCCGGACCCTGGTGAACAAGAAGACCTGCACCCTGACCGCGTTCGCCTTCGACATTGGCCAGGCCCTGTCCGAGCACACGGCCCCCTTCGACGCCATCGTGCAAGTCCTGGACGGCGCCGTCGATCTTGTGATCGGCGGCCAGCACGTATCTGCCCGGGCCGGCCAGACCGTGCTCATGCCCGCCAATGTCCCGCACGCAGTGAATGCCACGGCCCGGTTCAAGATGCTGCTGCTGATGGTGCGCGAGTAGCTCAGAACCCGCTGCCGCAGACAACCACGCCGGGACGTTGCACGAGTTCAACCGGTTCAGGCTGCGGCTTCAGGGTTTCAACCTCTTCGGCAACTCCAGCATCGATTGCAGGTGGTCGGGGCCAGACTCGGTTGCAGCCCGATGGATTCGAAGCGCGTGGAAGCCGGCATTCCTGGCGCCGGCAAGGTCCATCTCGGCGCTGTCGCCAATGTGGACGATCTGGCTGGCAGGCAGGCCCAGCGCACGGGCGGCCTGGTCGAAGATAGCGTGGTCAGGCTTGGGGTAGCCGACCTCGCACGACACAACGATGGTTTCGAAATGGCCGTCGAGTTGCAGCCGCCGGAGCAAGTCCCGAAGACGTGCGTCCCAATTGGATATGACCGCCAGCCGAAAGCCTCGCGCGGCCAGTGTTTCGAGCACGGGCGGCACGTCGTCGTAGATGCGCCACACGTCCGCCTGCGCAAAGCGGTCGTAGATCTCGGGAAAGAAGCTCTGGCTGGGCGGGACCTCGCCGAGACCTGCAAAAGCCTGGTCGACCAGTTGCCGCCAGCCGGACCGGGTTTCGGTGAGGTGGAGGCAGCGAGGCCAAACGGCCCGGAAACGATCTTCCATAAGCTCTGCGGTCACGTTGCGAAGACCGTTGCGGGTGGCAATCTCGGCGTAGACATGACCGACGGAGGGCCACGTCCTGATCAGGGTGCCACCCACGTCGAAGCTGACGGCCTTGATACTTGCAAAGGGCGGAAAGGTTGGTTTCAGGTCCACGAGCGGTGCTCCGATCTTGGCCCGCTCCTGCTCTCCGAGCACGCGATATCGTTGTGGACACCGCTGAGAATGGGACATGGTGCTTCCATGAAAATTCTTCACTCGATGCTGAATTTTCATGGTCGTGGTCGTCGTCATCATCAGCCGACCGCCCTGCCCTGCTACGCCCCGAGCTGGTTGAGGTCGCGCGGTTCCAGGCGCTGCTTGGGCGCTTGCCCGCGCAGGGACTTGAGCATGGCGCGGATCAGGCGCCCGGGTGTGATCACGAGATTCGGCAGAAGACGATGCAACAGCGGAAAAAGCGGACGCAGGAAGAAGACCAGCCAGCGCAGCCAGGCTGCCTTCGGGCGGAACCCGCGCGGCGGCACCAGCCCGCCCAGGCGAATCATGGTCGCGTGCCTGAACGGCATGGCTGCGAGATCGTCCTCGGTGCGCCCTTTCACCCGCGCCCACATCGAGCGCCCCTTGCTGTCGGTGCCCGCGCCCGACACGAAGGCGATGGCCATGCCGGGGCTGGCGGCCAGCATCGCGCGGGCCGCTGCCAGCGCCAGGTCGTGCGTCACCCGGGTGTAGTCGGCCTCGCTCATCCCCACCGACGAAGCACCGAGCGCGAAGATGCACCCGTCGAAGCCCGCCAGCCGGTCCTGCGCGGACGCGATGTCGAACAGATCGGGCAGCACGACCTCGTCGAGCTTGGGGTGCTTGATCCCGCACGGCTTGCGGCCCACCGCCCGCACCGCCGTCACGCTGTCATCGGCGAGCAGCTCGCCCAGCACCGACGATCCGACCATGCCCGTGGCGCCGAACAAAAGGACGCGCAAGGGCGGCGCGCTGACGGGGCTGGTTCGCATGCCTTGAGGTTGATGCCAGAGTCGGGCGGAAGCAACCGGAGCCGGCGCTGGCGGCTCGACCGTCATTATGCCTGTCCACCGTCCCGACCGGATTTACTTGCATTATATTTTTAGTAAGATAAAATACATGTTATATGAATAAAACAATTGGGCGATTGCTGTTTCCGACGGTGACTCTCCTGGCCTCCTGCGCCTTGCCCCAAGACTCGGACGATCCTTCCGGCGGAGACGCCGGGGCGCAGGGTTCCCCGGGCGGGCCGCCCCCGATGGATCCGTCGCCCGCATTTCAAGCATTCATGCGCCAGGCGGTTCAGCCGGCGCCCGTGCCCGCCGGAGTCTCGACGCTAGGCTACGTTCCGCCACCGCTGCACATCGTCCCGGAGCCGACCGGGGTCCGCGCGCAGATCCAGCAGACCTTTCCGAGCAAGTATGACCTGCGCACCCTGGGCAAGGTGGGCCCCATCAGAGACCAGGGGGCCTGCGGATCGTGCTGGGCCTTCGCAACCTACGCGTCCGCCGAATCGCAGCTGCTTCCCGGGGAAGCGGACGATTTCTCCGAAGAGCACCTCAACGACTGGAGCGGCTTCGATTTCGCCCCTTGCAGGGGGGGAAATGCGGCCATGTCCATCGCGTACATGTCGCGTTGGGCGGGCCCGGTTGCCGAAGCCGACGATCCCTACACGGCCGGCGCATCGAAGCACATCGACCAAGGCAAGCCCGCCGCCAAGCACTTGCAATCGGCGCTGACCATTCCTGACCGCAGCGGATCGCTCGACAACGGCGCGATTGAGTCCGCGGTGATGACCTACGGAGCGGTCATGACCACCATGTACATGGACAGCTCTGCATACAACAGCTCGACCAACGCCTACTACTATCCAAGCTTGAGCCACTACGCGAACCACGCGGTGGCCATCGTCGGGTGGGACGACAGCTACCCGGCCAGCAGATTCGCCACGACCCCTGCCGGAAACGGCGCCTTTCTGATTCGCAATAGCTGGGGCGCGTGGTGGGGCGATGCTGGGTATTTCTGGGTCTCGTACTACGACCCGTACATCGGCCAGGACAACACCGTCTTCAACGTGATTGCCCCGACCACGGACTTCGCGGCCGAATACCAGTACGACAAGTACGGGCCGACCTCGGCCTTCCCGCTCACCGGCGCGGTTCACTATCAGGCGAACGTGTACACCGCCACCAGCGACGCGCCGGTTGCCGCCGTGGGCTTTTACAGCTTGGCTCCCAACACCACGGTCGACGTCACGGTCTGGTCGAATCCCGTCGCCGGCAACCCGTCCAGCGGTGCCCAAATCGGCGAGCTGGATGGCACGGTGGAGCCCTTCGCGGGCTATCACACCATTTCGCTGGCCTCGGTCGGAGCGCAGACACGCGCCGGCCAGACCTTCAGTGTGGTTCTGCGATTGGCGGCGTCGTCGGCAACGGTTCCAGTCGAGTATCCCATCAAAGGATATTCCTCGCAGGTCGCGGCCCGCGCCGAGACGACGTTCTACGGCGTGGAGGCGACGGACGGTCTGCGCTGGACCGACGTCGGCAGCGTCTATCACGCGAACATTCCCGTCAAAGTCTTTGTGGGACCCGCCACCTCGTGCGACGACGGGAATCCCTGCACCGTCGACTCGGGGACGCCCGGCAACTGCCAGCACGCGCCGGCAGCGAAGGGAACCGTATGTCGCGCGGCAGCCGATGCTTGCGACAAGGCCGAGGTGTGCGACGGCAAGGGCTCGCCCTGCCCCAGCGATGGATTCGCCGCCAAGGGAGCCGAGTGCCGAGCCGCGGCCGACCTGTGCGACACCGCGGCCAAGTGCACCGGCACGTCCGCCGCGTGTCCCGCCAATGGATTCAAGTCCGCGTCCACTCTGTGCCGGGCCGCTGCCGGCCCCTGCGACGTGGCCGAGAAGTGCACGGGAGCGTCGGCCGTCTGTCCGGCCGACCAAGTGCAGACCACGGGCGTCGCGTGCCACCAGCCGGTCAGTAGCTGCGACGGCACCGCGACCTGCGATGGGGTAGCCAAGACGTGCCCTGCCGCCCGGGTTCAACCCAAGGGAACCGTATGTCGCGCGTCCGGCGGAATCTGCGACGTGGCCGAGGCCTGCGACGGGCTGAAAGCGACTTGTCCCGCCAATGCCTTCGTCGCAAAGGGCACGCAATGCCGAGCCTCTGCCGGTGTGTGCGACGTCGCCGAGACCTGCACCGGCAGCTCGGCCACGTGTCCCTCGGACACTTTCAAAGCCAAGACCACCGTGTGCCGTCCCGCCGCCGGCCCGTGCGACGTCGCCGAGACCTGCACCGGCAAGACCTCCGCTTGTCCGGCCGACACGCTCCACGCCCAGGGATACGTCTGCGAGGCCTCGACCAAGTCCACCTGCTCCGGCGCCAGCATCGCCTGCGCCAGCCGGTGAAGTCCGAAGCGAAATTGCAACAGCAGATTGCAACGGTCTCGCCCCCTGCTCGCCTGGCGAGGTACACTGGTCAAGGCTGCCCTCACGAACGCAGCCAAGGATGGCTCCCATGGCGAAGCAGCGCATGCGATTCGGATTGCTCGGCGGGCTCGTGCTGATCGGCGCAACTGGCCCGGGATGCGGTGGCAGCGGCAAGGGTACGGGTGCTCTCGATGCGGCGTCGGTGAAGAACGACGTGGCCCCGCTGGCGGACACGACGCCAGCATGGAATGACGTCGCCGCGCCCGCGCCCGCTGACGTGACAGTCGCGAAGGGCGACGTCGCCGTGTCCGCCGATACGGCGTCGGTGAAGAATGACCTCGCCGTGCCCGCCGATGCGGTGTCGGCAAAGAATGACGTCGCCGTGTCCGCCGATACGCCGCCGGTGGCCAGCGACAGCGCCTCTGCCGGCGACACGGCCGGGACGAAAAACGATGCGACCCCGCCCCCGGATGCGCCCGCGCCGGCGGACGTGATCGCCACCGGCGGCACGACGGCCGACAGCGGCGGCGGTGGCGGCGCGGGTGGCAGTACCTACGCGCTCTTCCCGGATCGCATGACCGACTGGTCGCATGCGGGCGTGGTTCAGCCCGACGGGACGCGCGCCATCCCCAAGCGCACCTCCGTGTGCGCGACCGTGGACGCGACCAAATACGGCGACGGCAAGACCGACGCGACGGCCGCCATCCAGGCCGCGATCGATGCGTGCCCCGACGACCAGGTCGTGTCGCTTCCGGCCGGAGCCTACGTCGTGAAGAATGCCATCGGTATCAAGCACCCCATCGTCTTGCGCGGGGCCGGCGCAGGGGCCACCAAGATCGTATCGAGCGCGAGCATCAACATCTCGGCCACGCCCGGCACCTGGCCCGGCCAGAACACCCTGCACGCGGTGGATTGGACCGGAGGCCTCGACAAAGGATCCACCACCATCACCTTGGCGGACGCGAGCGGCATCATGGTCGGCCAGCCCATCGTCCTCGACCAGCTCAACGACAGCAACGTGACCACCGCGGGATACACGCCTCTGGTCAGCCCGGTCGGCAACGAGGGCACCGTCGGCGTGGGCGTCAACGATTGCGCCAGCCGCGACGGCCTCAACTTCTGCACCGACGGAAGCCATGCGGTGCCGCGCGCCCTCATGCAGATCGTCCAGGTGAAGACCAAGAGCGGCAATCAGGTGACCATCGACGCGCCCGTCCACATCACCCACCTTCCCAGCCTTTCGCCGCAGGCATTCTACTGGGACGGCGGCAATCTCGCCTACGCCGGCATCGAGAGCCTGACCATCGACGCCCAATACAACGACCAAGCCATCAACATGACCTTCTGCTCGCACTGCTGGGTCAAGGGCGTCGAGATCGATCACATCGCGCGCGGCGCGGTCGCCCTGTTCTACGACCTGCACGCCGAAATCCGCGACAGCTATTTCCACATGAACCAAGCCTCGGCGCCCGAGAACTACGGCCTCGAGGTCGACGATACCTCGCAGAGTCTTTTCGAGAACAACATCCTCGATGCGCTCGCCGCCGGCATCATCGTGTCGTGGTCGTCGAGCGGCAACGTCATCTCCTACAACTATTCCGTCAACGACAGCCCCGGCTCGCAGGTGCTGGGCCAGACCCTGTCGAACCACTCGGTACACGCCTTCATGAACCTGTGGGAAGGCAACACCGTGCCGAAGTTCGTGTCCGATGCAATCTGGGGCTCGGCCAGCCACCAGACCTTGTTCCGCAACCGCATCTCGGGCTACATGGAACCCTCCGCCGCGTCCGGCAGCACCACCCTTTGGTCCAACGGCAACTGGCCGATCGCGCTCGAAGCCTGGCACCGCGACTTCAATCTCATCGGCAACGTGCTCGGCAAGTCGGAGGTGCAGAACGGCTACCAGGCCGCCAGCGTGGCGGACGGATCGCTGGTCGGAGCCACGGGCCGCACCAGCGCCTGCGCCTGCTGCACGTGCGGCATGGGCGTGGCCCCCATCTACGTGCTCGGCTACTGGAATCACTGGCATCCGGCCGACGATACCGACAAGTTCGATCCCTTGGTCGCCAGCACGCTCTTGCGCTGGGGCAACTTCGATGCCTTCTCGAACAGCACGCACTGGGACGGCACAGAGCTCGCAGGCGAGACCGCCCCCGCCGATCACGTGCTGCCCGCATCGCTCTATCTGCCCGGCAAGCCGAGCTGGTTCGGCGCCACGGCCTGGCCGCCCATCGGCCCCGACGCGAGCCCCATGGCCCAAAAGCTCCCGGCCCAGCTCTGCTACGAATCGAGCAGCCTCTCGGGCGGTGGCGGGTTCGACCCGTCGGTGTGCTACCCGTAGGGTTTCCCGCGATGGCGGGCTTGGCTGTGTTGAACTTCCCGGCCAGCGACGCCGGTCCGGCGCAGTCCATCGAGATGAAGGCCGAGGGCGTGGCCCTCAACCATGGATGCTGAGGCAGGGTCCGGCTGGTGATGACTTGCGCGTTTACGGTATGGTGCCCGCACGGACCACCACCTTGCGAACCAAAACGCCACAAGAGACAAGCTTCGTCTACCGCGCCGGCATCGGCCTGGCGGGCACGCACATCACCTGCGACGCCACGGGATTTCCGAGCGACCTCATCTTTATCTCGCATGCCTACGCACTCGGCAGTCGCGGGCCGGGCAAGCTTGCCGGTGCACGCGCGGGAAGGCGGCAGATCCTGGCGACCGAGGAAACCTTGCACCTGCTCGGAAAAGCCGGCGACAAGCTGCGATCGCGAACCCTGCCGGCCAGCTTCGGCCGCCCCTTCAACTTGGGCGAGCATCGCATCGAGATCGTGCTCTCGGGCGGCCTGCCCGGCGCAGCCGGGCTCCTGTGCGAGACCGATGGACGCCGGCTGTTCTACCTCGGCACCATGAGTCCCGAGCCGCTCTTGCCCGGACTTGAGCCCGCGGGCATGCGCCAAGCGGACGCGATCTGCGTGGACGCGACCTTTGGCCACCCGAGCCTGGTGTTTCCGCCGCGGCGCCAGGTACTAGCCGAGCTGCGCGCCTTCGTGCAGGACAGCCTGGCCGAGGGGCGCACGCCGGTTCTGCTGACCTCGATTTTGGGGACGCTGCCCGCGGTGGCGCACGATTTGGTGCAGGCGAAGATTCCGGTTCGTGCCCACGCTCGCCTCGCGCGCGAGCTTGCGCTGCTGCACGAGGTGTGGAGCACAATTCCGGCGATACCGTCGACACCCCGCAAGCCAGGTGCGGGCGAGGCCCTGCTTTGGCCGGCGGAGGCACGCGACGCCGCGGCTTTGCGCGCCCTGCCTGCCGCGCGCACCGCCCTGGTGTCCGGTTCCGCCGCGCACCCCGATGTGCTGGCGCGCATGGGCGTGGACCGAGGATTCCCCTTGACGGTCCTGCCAAACCACGAAGAAATCCTGGCCGCCGCGCAGATGTGTGGCGCCGGCGAGATCGCGCTCTACCAAGCGGGCGCCGAGGATCTGGCCTTCCACCTGCGCGCGCGCGGATTCGAGGCCTATCCGCTCGGACCGCCCCGGCAGATGACCCTCGTCGGGTGATCGGGGGCTGCGGAAGACGCGACCCGCGATCGGATCCCCAGTCGCGATATCGAGTGGAACTCGGCCTTCTTTGGAGATAGAACGGTTCCGTGTTCAATCTCGGTGCTAGCGAGATAGCAGTCATTCTCGTCGTCGGGCTGATCTTCTTGGGCCCGAAGATGCTGCCCGAAATCGCCACGGCCTTGGGCAAGATTATCCGCGAATTCCGCAAGGCCACGGCCGACATTCGCCAGGATATCGAGCTCGACGAGATCATCCGCAAGCCACTGCAGGAGCTGCGCGACGCCGCGACCTTGCCGCCGGAAGAGCTTAAGCGGCGCGACGAGGCCAAGGCGGCGCAGCGCAAGGCGGAGCTGGCTGCCAAAGAGGAAGAGCAGCGCAAGAAGCGAGAGGCCGAAGAGGCCCAGCGCAAGCAACGCGACGCCAAGGCAGCCGAGGAAGAGGCGGCCAAGCGCCAGCGGGAAATCGAGCAGGCCGCATCCGCGGTGGCTGCCGTGCTGCCCCCGGCTCCTGCCGAGGTCGTGACCGCGGGCGGGACGATGATCGCGAACCCTCCCCCCGCCGACAATCTCAAGACCCTCACACCGCTGCCCATCGACACGGCGCCGCCAATTCCGACGATGCCGGCGCCGCCACGCCTGCCGCCGCCGCTGCCTCGGCCAGCCCGGCAGACCGCGTCCCAGGAAGTGGTCTCGGACGCCACCGTTATCGACCTGCACGCCCAGCTCAAAGCCGCTGCCGATGCGCAGACCACGGTTGCCGGCCGCCCGGCTCTCGCTCCGCCGCACCCCGTGCCGGCGCGGCCGCATTCGAGCGGAAGCGACGAAGGCAAGAAAGGTTAGGCCATGGCCGAGTCAGAGACCGACGCGACGATTCCCGCGGGCGACAGCCACGATCCGTATCTTGCCGCGCCTGCCGCGCCCGCCCAACTTGGCCCGGCCGAAAACCAGCAGGGTCCCGGGCAGGCTGACGAAAAGCGCATGTCGTTTCTCGAACATTTGTCGGAGCTGCGCGTGCGCCTGCGCAACGCCGCCCTCGCGTTCCTGGTGGCGATGATTGCCTCATTCGTCTTCGTCGAACACTACTTCGACTGGCTCACCCGGCCCGTGCGACGTGGCCTGCGCGATGCCGGCCACGAGATGAATTTCTACGCCAGAAGCCTGACCGAGCCGTTCTGGGTCTACATGAAATTGGCCATCGTGGGCGGGCTCTTGGTTTCGTCGCCATTTATCTTCTGGGAGCTGTGGCGTTTCATCGCGCCCGGGCTCTACAAGAAAGAGCGGCGCATTGGCATCCTGGTCACCGGATCGATCGCAATTTGCTTCCTGGGCGGCGCGGTCTTCTCCTACAGCGTGATGTGCGAACCGGCGGCCTACTACTTGACCAAGTTGTGCACCAGCTTCGCCGGGGACCTACCGTTCAAGCTGGACACGATGTTGATGATGGACGAGGTCGCGAACTTTCAGATGATGACGCTTGCCGGGTGCGGCTTGGCCTTCGAGCTGCCCGTGTTGCTTTCCATCCTGGGCTGGATCGGCCTCGTGTCGAGCCGCGGGCTCCTCAAGTTCAACAAGTACGCCATCGTGCTTGCGTTCGTGGTTGGCGCCGTGCTGACGCCCAGCACGGATCCCTTCACCCAGACGCTGCTCGCAGTGCCGATCTTCAGCCTCTACAACATCTCAATTTTGGTGGTGTGGCTGATCGAACGCGCCCGCCGCAAGCGAGAAGCCGCGGCAGCCTCCACATAGAAGCGTCATGTAATCTTGTACCACCCCAGCATGGCGACGCCGGCGACGGCGAACCACACGATGGCGGTGTTGCGCGTGCTCCCGTCGTGCGCCTGACCGACCTGCACGTCCAGCTCGTCGAAACGGTGGATGATCTCTTCGGTGCCTGGCTGCCGCGAGAGCAGCTCTTGTTCGACCCGCAACTTGCGCACCTCGGATGAGCCGGGGCCAAAGCAGTAGTACGCGGCCGGCATGAGGCCGAGCACCAGCGCGAAAGCCAGGCCTAAAAAGGCCCGCTTGGCCGGCTTGCCCCGGAAATCGCCAACGTGAAGCGTAGCGGTCTGGGCCTCGATCTTGGCCACCATGTCACGCGCCGACGACAGGCACTTGCGACATCCGGACGCTTTGGTCTTGTCATAGAAGAGCCCGTGCTGAACGCACCTTACCAGGTTGAGGTTCCTGGGATCTTCGTCCATCACCACGCCCGAGGCGCCGCCCGCATCCACTTCGCGTAACGAGGCGGCGGATGCTGACGGCCGCGCCTGCAGGGAGGCCAGATCTTCCTCGGACTCCCCGCCACGTCCGCCACGTTCCAACTCTAGCTTGGGGGCCGGCGTAGCATCAAGGGTAAGGCCGGAGCCAGACGGCATCGACTGATGCATGGGCGGCGGGGTGCGAGACCGAACCGCCGATGACACGACCGGGGTTGCAATTCGCCGCGGTTGAAACGGATCTCGCCCGCCGGGCGGAGGCGCAGGTGGGGCGACGGGCGGCGTGAGCGGCGCAAACTGGTCAGCCGCACGCCCTGCGCCGAGGGATGGCATGCCGAACCCGGAAGAAACGGCCGATGGAGGTGCGGGAGAAGGCGTCGTGCCGGACAGCGCGGCCGGAGCCCCTGGCCAGCCGCTGCCGGGCGAAGGCGTCGGCTGCTGGGCCCGCGCATGCATGGGCGCGGCTGGCGCCACTGGTTGCACGCCCGACACCTTCGCGACTTGTCCTGTCGTCCCCGGGGCCGAGCTTCGTCCCGTGGCAGTCCGAATCACGGTCACTGCGCCGATGCCCTGCAGCTGGCGCACCAAGGCTTGCGCTTGGGTCTGTTCCAGGCCTTGCCCCGCGCGAAGGTTTTTCGCGGCGATGGCCTTGGCAATGGTTGGCAGAGGCACACCGTGCTTCGCCGACAGGGCGGCTGCGAGACGCGTTTCACCCGCCGGACTGGAATCGGAAGAACCGACAACGAACACGTCGAAGAGATTGCCTGCCATGACACCTAGTATATGGGCAGTTCGGGTTTGTCCGAAGTCGCACGATCGCGACGCACCGCATGGCACAAATGACCAACGCCAGTGGAAAACTTGACCACGGCTCCGACGCCCCCAGGATGGGAGCATGGAAAGTCTCGCCTGTCAGGAAGTCGTGCTTTGCCCGGCCGAAGCCCCGGTGGTCGCACGGCCGCGCCGACTGGCGGTCGCGTTTCAATTCGACAACCTGCGCGTCCGAGAAAAGCCTCAAAGGCTGGGCGGCCGGCCGGCCATCTCGGTCCCGGCTTACAGCCGAATCGAGTACCGCGCGGGCGCGGTACGCGTTCGTTGAGCTCGGCGGGCGAAGACCGGTCAGCCGCGCCGGCCCCGTCGCCGGGGTGAGATCAGCCACGAGGCGCCGAGCAGCGCCAGCAGCAACCATCCGCCAGAGCGCGACGGCGCGGCGGCGAGCCGGCAGCTACAACCCGTGGAAAACTTGGTCGTGGGCGTGGACGGGGAGCTCGGGCTGGCATCCGACCTCGAAGCGGAAGCGGCGTCCGACGTCGCGGGAGCGTCGGGCGTAACGGCCGCGCCGGCGTCGGACGATGTGCCTTGGGCAGCATCGGGCCTGGCATCCGCAGTCGCCGCAGGCGCGGCGTCGGCCTTGCCCGGTCCGTCGGGGCCGGGGCCGACCGTCGTCGCATCGGGGCCGGACGAGGTCGCATCCGCAAGCGGCGCTTGGTCGGGGGCAGCTTGCACATCAGGCCGCGCGCTCGCCGCATCGCTGACCTTGCTGTCGGGCGCGGCGTCCGCCGGCACGGCGGCGTCGGCAGTAGGACTGGAGCCGGACGACGGGCCGAGGAAGCTCGCCAGGGCATACACGAGCCCCGCGTTCCAGTTGATGGCGACTTCGTTCAGCTCGTAGTCGTTCACGTCGTCGATCCAGTTGGTCGCGCCATTCTTGTTGCTGCCCGTTTGGGTGGAGGTGTTGTTCCCGCCGCCCACCAGCAGCCCGGGCCACGGGTCCTTGATTCCGTCCGCCTTCGACGGTCGGTGATGCGGATTCATGGGCGGGTTGATGCCCACGCCGGTAACCTGTGAGCGGTTGTAGTAGTTGCGCCCAAAGATCCAACTGATTTGGTCGGCGCAAGTGTCGAGGTAGTCGGCCTTGGGCGACAGGCGATTGGCCACCTGGAGCAGCATGCAGGTGCGCGCCACGGCTCCGTTGGAGCCCCAATAGTACTGACCGGCCTTGCCGGACAAGGCGCGGCCGTAGCCGCTGCCGTTGCGGGCGGTGACCAGGGCGTCGGCCGCGCTCGCGAGGCTCTGCTGAAGCGTAGACACCAGGGTCTGGCTGCGTCCCGACCGCTTCGATTGCAGGTAGACGTACATGCCGAGGTTCTTCACGTTGCCCCAGTCGAAGTCGGAATCGACGTAGCTTGTGGTCGCGGTCTTGGCTGCTGCCGCCCTGGTTTCAAAGTCCGACAGCGCGCCGGCGTCGCCGGTGGTTTCCCACATCTCGGCTGCGGCCCACAGCCGGTCATCGGGATCGGTCGTGGTGTACGCGCCAGTGGAGGTCGGGTCAGTCAGCGTCTGGTTGGCGGTGTTGGCCTGCAGGTAGGCGTAGGAAATCTTGGCGGCGGCAAGGCACTGGTCGGCGAAGCTCTGGTCGTAGTCTTTGTAGATGCGCGCCGCCTTGGCCAACATTGCCACGAAGTCCGCGATGGCGGCCGAGCCCGACGGAACGAAGTAGCGGGTCTGGTTGTCGTTTTCGGGCATCACCCAAGCGTCGATGGCGTTGGCGGCGTCGCTTGGCGCATCGAATTTCAGCGAGGTCAGCTTGTGCGAGACGTGGCCATCGCTCGACGAGTACTGCATCTTGAGCACCCATTCCAATTCCCAGCGAACCTCGTCGAGAAAATCCGGCGTGCTGCCGCCGGTCTCCGGGATCGGCCACGCATAGGTCGACAGCGCTGCCGAGTATTCTTCCCAAGCCGCGAGTAGCGACCCGACCGTGACGCCGGCGTTCACGGTGTACTTGCCGTAGTCGCCAGCGTCGTGCCACCCCTTGGTCCCGTCACGCTTGCCCGAGCTGCCGATGTAGTCGGTGTGCGCGTCGTCCATGTGGCAGGCCGCGTGAGAATAGCTTTGGCCGTTGTAGGTAAACGAGACCGCCGTGTTGCAGCGCCAGCCGTAGTAGCCAAGCATAGTGGCGACGAACGCATCTTTGTACACATCGTCGGCGATAGGAAAGCTCACCGACCGCCCCACCCCAGGCACGTCCAGGTAGAACTTGCCCGCCTCGGCAAGCGAGGTGAAATCTGCGGTGGCGATGCTTTGACTGGTATCCGGATCCTTGGCCGCCGCGCTGAGGTTGCCCGAGAACGCGACCGAGTCATCGGCGTCGCGCTTGACGGTAAACGTGGTTCCGGTCGCGGTCACCGACGCGCGCTTCACCCGGGCGGGCAGATAGCCGACCGAGCTGACTTTCACGTCGGAATCGGCCGCCTGGGCAAGGGCCGGGAAGGCGACGATGAACATGGGCGCGAGCAAATACGAACGCATACAGACCTCCTGCGTTGGAATCTCGGGCGGCGGGGGCCGATAGCATACTCGCTTGGCAGACAAAGGGAACAGTCTGTCATCGATATCTCAGTCACTGAGTCTGTGTCGCTTTGCACAGAAAGAGACGACCGAGTGGCGCAAGCACTGTTCCACCTGCCCACAACACAGACGGGCTGCTTCCGTGGTACGATGCAGGTGCTCCGACACACACTTGACAAGGATAACGCGCATGAAGCTCCTTGGATCAGCGGCGGTCGCTCTCGTGATGGCCACGGCCTGCTCATCGGGCAAGTCCTCCGGCTCGCCGGATGCGGAATCCGGGGAGCCGCCGGCTGCTGGCGGTGTGGTTGGCGACGGTGGCGCGGGCGGTGCGGGCGGTGCGGTCGGAGCCGGTGGCTCAGTCGCGGGCGGCGCGACTGACGGCGCGCCTTCGACCGGCGGTGCGGGTACGACCAGCATTCCTAGCGGCCTGCTCAACCCGGACTACACCACCATGTGGAATCCAGGCATCCTGGTCGACAGCCAGCTCGGCCAGCCGCTTGGCGACGATGGCTTGCCGGTGCGAACCAACGTCTGTCGCTCGGTCGCGCCCAGTGAGGCGGCCAACCTGCAAACCATTCTCAACGGGTGCACCGCGGGAACCGTGGTTCAACTGGCGGCCGGTACCTACAACGTCTCGTCGACGATCTACGTCCCAAGCGGCGTAGTTCTGCGCGGCCAAGGCTCGACCGGTTCAGGTGCAACCATCGTCGTGCTGGCCAAGAATGCCACCGGGCCGGTGCTGGCGATCGGTCCGAAGGATCTCTTTGATCAAGCCTGTTACAACAACAGCAACTACACCTCCTCTGCCGCAGTTGCCCTGGTCGCCGACGCCGTCAAAGAACAGAGCCAGATTGCCATCGCGGCGAAGAACACATCCTTTATTGCGGGCGATTTCGCCCTCGTCGATCAAGCCGACGACACGTCGATTGTCACTGCGGGCGATTCCGGTGGCGCCTTCTCGCGCGCGCAAGGGCGCGTGCTGAGCCAGCGGGTCGAGATCGCGTCGGTCGACAGCAGCACGGGCATGTTGACTCTCGCGAGCCCGCTGCATTGGACGTTCAAGACGGCTCAGAAGGCTCAGATCACCAAGGCCAACGACACAGTCACCAAGTGGGCCGGCATCGAGCATCTGTGGGTCCAAGGTGGCAAGGGGCTGGGCGAGTATCTCGGCCGCAAGGCGGGCGGTGTGGACGTCTCGAACGCTGCGTATTGCTGGGCCAAGGACGTTCAAACCGACGGAACCCTGACTGGCATGCACATCACCTTGACTGCGACCAACCGCTGCGTAGTTCGCGACAGTCACTTCCACAACTCGGCGCAATACGGCTTCGGCGAGGACAATTACGGCATCGTGATCCGCTGTGGTGCCGCCGACAACTTGGTGGAAGACAATATCGCCCGCTATATGAACAAGCCGATTCTGTTCAACAATTCGGGCGGCGGCAACGTGGTCGGCTACAATTACGCCGACAATGAATGGTCGCTGGACTCGAACAGCGGCGATCAGTTCCAGGAATCCAGCATTGACGTCCACTGTACCTTCCCGCACATGGAGCTGGTAGAGGGCAACTACGCGGCCCACATCGGCGCGTCGACCACCCACGGCAACGGCGGCTACTTGACCTACTTCAGGAACTACGTTTCCAGTCAACAGGCGCCCAATCCGATTGTCTGGAGCCTGCCTTCCCTGCCCCAGACCGGCAACGTGATGGCTATTCAAATCGACAAGACAGACAACCACATGACCGTGGTTGGCAACGTGCTCGGCAGCACCACCAATGCGGCGCTTGGCGTCCCACGGTCGCTCGGCACCGCGGACGTGTCCAAGGTCTACATGTCCTACGACGACAACAGCAGCCCGTCCATCCTCGGTCTGGGGCCCAAGGCCGACGTCTCGGTCACCACCCTCTGGTGGACCGGCAATTTCGACACAGTCAATGGCAAGACCATGTGGAATTCCAGCATCCCGACGCAAACCCTGCCTGCCTCGCTGTACTACAAAGCGAAGCCCGCATGGTGGCCGGCGAGCGCAGCGTGGCCGTGGGTTGGCCCGGATCTTGTGCCGATGGTCGGGACGTTGCAGGCGCAAGTAACCTCGGCCGCCTTCAATTACAACACCAGCAACAACCCTTCCTGCACGCCGAACTTGGGCAATTATAGCTGTCCGTAAGATTTTGCGATTCAGCCGGTCAGGTTTGCGTTTGGCGATGCGAGGTTTACGATCTTCCACCTTCGACGGCAGAGCGCGACCCGGATGTCGCCCTACCCGCGCGCGGGGATCTTGATGTCCTTGACCGCCTCGCGGAAGCGCAGCTCCAGCTCTTTGGTTTGCAGGTCGAGCTCGATCAGGCGCTTGGTCACCACGTCGAGACGGGCGGACGACCTGGACAAGCGGCTGGTCAAGGTCTTGCGCAGATCCTCGGCGGCCTTGTTCTTCTCGATGGCCTTCAGGTTGCCGCGCGTCTCCTCGGTGGCGCGCTCCAGCTCCTGTTGCTCCGCGCGCAGCTTGCCCGCCTCGTCGGTGGCCCTCTTCCAGTCGTCGCGCAGGACAAAAGCGGCCTTCAGGTCCTTCGTGGTCGCCGGATTGGCGTCCTCGGCAGCGAGGTATTCCTTCACCGCTTGTTCTGCCAAGGGCGAAAGCCAATCCACGCCCTGCGGCTGATTCGATCGTTCGTTGAGCTCCAGCGTGGCGGTCTGCTTGGCTTCCACTCGGAACGGAATCAGCGCACTGCCGGTGCCGAGGTTGTCTTCGGTGCCAGCCCGCGGCGACAGGAGCGTGCTGCCGGCTTGTCGCGGATGCTTGAGCCACAGCTTCGACACCCGGTCGGATCCACTCTTGATGGTGTACTTCGTGCGCGGCCCCACTTGGCGCGAAATCGTCAGGCGCCCGCTGTCCACCTGGTAAAGGCGCGAGCCCTCCTGGATGTATTCCACATTGCGTTCCACTGCCAGACTCCGTTCAAGCGCGAACGGGACGGTGGCGCTGGCGCCCTGGGGTAGATTGTCGATCACGCCCTGGCCAAGAAAGCCTCCTTCGCCGAAGAAGGCCAACGGGCCGCGTTCCAGCAGGCCGCCGGTCTGGTTGGTGAAGCGGGCCACCCGGAACGGGTGCGAGGCAGAATCGGGCACGCCAGGATCGGGCGCGAACAGGAATGCCGATTCACCGGGGACTTCCTTGTCTAAAAGCAGCAGCATGGTTGCGCTGCCATTCGGAACCGTGACCGGATTGGGCAATTCGTACCGGGTGGCGCCGCCGGTGACCGCGACCGCGGCCAGCGCGGCCAGGTTGCGCGTCCGTGACGGCGCGGCCGGCGCCATCATGGCCTGGGGCCGCGGTATGGCGGGCGCGTGTCGCATGAGCCCGCGCTTGCTCTCCTTGTCCATATCCTTCTTGGCACCTGCCTTTGCCGACTCGATGCCCTCCGCCAGCTCCATCGGGGCGTCTTCTTCGGGCGCCATGGCGGCGACCGACGCGGGCGGCGGGGGTGGCGCGTTCTGCAGGCTGGTTTCCGACTGCGGCACCACCGCCATCACTTCGTTCCCCTCGGCCAACAGCGGCCGATCGGGAATCAGCGGGGTCTCAAGCTGCGTGCGCAGCGACAACGGCGCATCGGCCACCACGGTCAAGTGGGTATCGCGCCAGTCCTCGCCGGATTGGTTCTGTACGATGCCCCACACCTGAAGGTGAACCCTTTCGTTTTGCAGCACCAGCCGATAGGAAGGCCGCCACACCGGCGACTCGGCGATGTAGCCGACCGCCAGGTCGTGGTCGTGCCCGTCCAGCTCCATCACCACGGTTTCAAGACGCTTCTTCGGGTCCTTGGACTGGCTGCCGGCCTCGCTTTTCTTCTCTGGCACTGGCGCAGCTTCCTCTTCCCTGCGCAGCGGGAACGACGCCGCCCGCACCGAGCTGCCGTTCCTTTCCATCACCGCGAAGCTGGCGAGAAAGTCGCCCACCTCGTCGCCGCGCACGCGGAAGCTGACCCTGTCCTCCGAGACGTGGCCTTCGCGTTCGAAATAGGCCACGCCATTGCGGTAGATCACGACGCGTTTGAGCGCCAGGCGATCCGCCTCGACCGGCGGCGATGTCGCGCAGGACAAGGACAGCCCAAGGCCCAAACCAAGCAAGAGGCGTGTTCGCATGGCCGGGATCATCGGCCATCCATCGAATCGCCGCAAGCCTGGACCCGCGCCACCGACCGAACAGACCACCATCGGGGAGCTTGGGTACGCTATGATGCGGCGTATGCGCCTCGCGGTAGGCTTCGTCGTGCTACTTCTCGCGGTCGCCTGTGGAAACGCGCTGGCACAGACCAAGAGCCTCCAGCTCAACAACCTGCAGGGTGCGCCCGGTCCGATAAAGATCATCTCGGCCAGGTTCGGCACCACTTGCAAAGGCCCTTCGGACGACGTCACCACGCTCTTCCAACCGACCTGCGATGGGAAGTGGCGGTGTATTGTCCGCTCGTCTCGACAGTTATCGGCCAAGCAGAAGGCGGTCGTAGAGGTCGCCAGGGAAACGGGTTGCGCAGCCCTCTATCTGGTGGATTGGATCTGCGGCGATGACACTGGGAAGCGCAGTCTGAGGGACGTGGAGGGCGCGCGCTTCCGACTTTCGTGTCCACGCCCGGTCTACGAGAACGATGGCGACTCTGCTGCTGCGGCCAGCGAACCGGCGGTGCAACCCGCGGCAGCGTCGCTTCCCGCGAGCGGGTCGAGACGGGGCTTGGCCGCCGGAGTTCACGGCCGATTCCTGGCGACTCCGGCTGCCGGAGTTGCCGATCACAAGATTGTCATCGGCCGTCGGCAGACCTTGACCGACGAGGCCGGCGTCTTCAGATTGTCCGACCTTCCGGCCACCTATGATCTCTCCGTCATCGACAAGGATGGAGCGAAGGTGACTCTGTTCCTCGGCCTGACTCGCCGGGAACCGGTTGTCGCCCAGGCGGAGTGGAACAACGGCTGGCGCGTCGATCTTGGGAGAGGGGCTTTCATCAGCGGGCGATTGGCGGGTCCTGAGCTTGCCGAGGCCGGGGGCAGGCTCCGGGCAACTTCGCAGTTCTTCTCTGCCCGCAAGCCCGTGCCTCGTGGGGATGCCGGTTTCTTCCAGCGAGCCAGCTATCCCGGCGACATAGGCCGCAATCCAATCTCGTGGCGCGGGCCTCCGACCATCTCTGGGCGACTTCTGGCTCTCATCCACCACGAGGGCAAGGGGGATGACTATCGGCTGGTCGGCATTGCAAGCAAGACGCTCACATTCGAAGATGGCGATAACGTGAGCGAGGACCTGACTGCCATCAAGCTGTCTTGGGGCCATATCGCCGGCACCTGGAACCCGGCCGAAAACCCGCAGGCAAAAGCCCTAAGTGTTTCCTACCAGCTCGGTGACGGTTCCGGCGAGTTCTGGGTAGGTGCCTGTCACCTGCGAGATTCGATGGGACGTGTGCTGTCCACGCACGGGTCAAGCCCGGTCGCCGGCGACGCCCGCGAGCAGCCTTTCGATTGTCCGCTTCCGGACGTGACTGTCCTCCCTGGCCGATACCGTGCCTTTCTCGTGGAGAAGTACGGCAGCGTCCTGGAACCGGAACGGGAGCACCCCACCACGTGCAACATCGAGATGGGCGGCACTGCCGTGCCATGTGGGCAGGCTGCCAACGACGTTCCCAAGCCGACCGTCCCAGCAACGACGAAGTTCACCTCGCCCCCGGACAGACAATTCACCGCGATTACCAGCGACTCACGCTTCGAGTGGAAGCCCCGGAAGAATTCGGTCTACGCCATTGACTTGGTTCCCAACAGAGCCTTCAACCTGGTCCCCAAGATCTCCCTCTTCACTCGCAAGACCAGCCTCCGCTGGTCCGACCTGACCGCCTGCGGGATCGGCTTTCCGACCGGAGCGGTCTATATGGCCAGCGTGACATCCATCCCGGTTTCCTCCGTCGACCAGGTCGCTTCGCTCGACTGGTGGTACGGACGATCTGCGGGGAACCAGCAGCCCGAGAGCAGTCCCTCGGGGGTGAGGTTGGCCGATCCCGCAGCATCGGCTCTCGATCCACGCGCGCCCTCGAATGTGAAGGACCTGACGAACTTCCCGTCGGACCTACCGGTGTGCGGCCCGGGGGTGAAGGGCGAGGTGCTTGATGCAGGCTCCTTCGGCAGGATCGTCACCATCACGGGTAACCTCGGGCGCGTTGTCGGCGAGTGCACTCATGTCCTGGCTGGCCGCTCGGCCCGCGATCCGGCCCCGAACTGCAGGTCCTACTGGGCGATTACCGATGTGGCCGGCAGCTCGCTTCCAGTCTCACTGGTCAGGCCCGCCGACTCGTCCCGATGGGGCGCTGTGCCGGTGGCAGCCACTGGACTACTCACGCTCGACCCTGGGGAGCACGTGCCAGTGCTCGAGCAAGCCAATCTCTGCGTGAGCCCGGCGAAACCGTAGGACGCTACGCCGCCCGGATGCGATCCTCGAACGCGGTCAGCGCGGCCTTTGCGCCTTCGCCCATGGCAATCACGATTTGCTTGAACGGCACGCTGCTGACGTCGCCGGCCGCGTAGATGCCCGGGCGGCTGGTGCGGCAGCGTTCGTCGATGACGATTTCGCCCATCCGGTTGACGGTGACCAAGTCCTTGGCGAGCGCGCTGTTCGGCACCAGACCGATCTGCACGAAGACGCCGTCCAGCGCCACTTCGTGGATCTTCTCGGTGGTGCGGTCCTGGTAGCGGAGGGCCGTGACAGCTTGGCCGTTGCCAACCACTTCGGTGGTCCGTGCATTGGTGATGACCGTGACGTTGGACAGTCTGCGCAGGTTGCGGACCAGGACCTCGTCGGCCTTGAGCTGTTCTGAGAATTCAACCAGCGTCACGTGGGCGCAGATGCCCGCCAGGTCGATGCCAGCCTCGACCCCGGAATTGCCGCCGCCGATCACGGCCACACGCTTGCCTTTGTAGAACGGACCGTCGCAGTGCGGGCAGAAAGCCACGCCGCGGCCCAGGTAGTCCTTTTCGCCGGGAATGCCAAGCTCGCGCCACTTGGCCCCCGTGGCTACGATCAAGGCCCCCGTGCGCAGGACCTCGCCGCCTTGCAAGCGCACTTCCTTCTGCTTGCCACCGTCGACAATCTGCTCGACCTTGCGATTGTCGAGTAAGTCGATGGCGTAGGTGCGCAGGTGCTTTTCCAGGTCGGCGGCCAGGCGGCGTCCCTCGGTGTAAGGGACGGAGATCAGATTTTCGATGCCAACGGTTTCTTGCACCTGGCCGCCCAAACGCTGCGCCACCAGGGCGGTCTTAAGACCCTTGCGCGCGCTGTAGATGGCCGCCGAGCTGCCGGCCGGCCCGCCGCCCAGCACGACCACGTCGAAATCCTTGGGCGGCTCGGCGCTGTCGCCGGACGGCTCGCGTCCGAGCACGCCTTCGAGGGTTTCGAGCAGCTCGGCGAAGTTGGCGCGCCCCACGTGAACGATCGCATCGCCCTTCACCACCGCGGGAACGCCCTGGATGCCGAGCGCTTCGATGTCCGCCTCGGCCAACTCACCGTCGATCATGGTGTGCTGGAAATCCGGGTGAATCAGCGCCATCTGGTTGAGCGCCTGCACCACGTCCGGGCAGTTGGTGCAGGTTAGCGAAACGTAGGTCCGAAGCCGCACCGGCCCCTTCAAGGCCTTGACCCGGCGTTGAATGCCTTGGTCGGGCAGCTTGCCTTTCCCGTCGCTGTTCAGAATCGCCACAATCAGCGAGGTGAACTCGTGCCCTCCCGGAACGCCACGAAAGCGAATCCCGGTGGGGCGCCCTTCGCGCAGGAGGTCGAATTGGACGCCGTCCACCTTGTCGTCCACGTCCGCAACCTGAACCCGGTCGCCGCACGACGCGACGTCGGCAAGCAGCTCGCGCAATTCGCTTTGCTTGGCGTGGTCACTTCTGAAGAGAGCCAGGGTGACGGCCGACGATAACTTGGCGAAGTAATCCTTCAGTTGGTCCTTGATACTTTGGTCGAGCATGGCGGCTCCGTGGGGGGAGGTGGGGCGGGAAAGGCGACCGCCGACCCGGGCTGGTCTTGTCCGGGTCGGCGAGCAAAAGGGGTGGTCTCAGCGGTGGCTGGTTAGATCTTGCCGACCAAGTCGAGGCCGGGCTTCAGCGTCGCGGCGCCGGGGGTCCACTTGGCGGGGCAGACCTCGCCGTCGTGGGTCGCCACGAACTGCGCAGCCTGGATTTTGCGCAAAAGCTCGTCCGCGTTGCGGCCGATGCCGTTGTCGTGGTACTCGGCGATCTTGATCTTGCCCTCGGGGTTGACCACGAAGCTGCCGCGGTAGGCGAGTCCCTCGGCGTCGATGTAGACGCCGAATGCCCGGCTAAGCGCGCCGTTCGGATCTGCGAGCATGGGGAACTTGATCTTCTTGATGGTGTCCGAGGCGTCGTGCCAAGCCTTGTGAACGAAATGGGTGTCGGTGCTGACCGAGTAGACCTCGACGCCAAGGCTCTTCAGCTTGTCGTACTTGTCGGCCATGTCGCCGAGCTCGGTCGGACAAACGAAGGTGAAGTCGGCCGGGTAGAAGAAGAAGACCGACCATTTGCCCTTCAGGTCAGCATTGCTGACCGTCTTGAACTTGCCATCGTGGAATGCCTGCACGCTGAATTCGGGAATCTGCGAGTTGATGATGCTTGCCATTGGGGGGCTCCTGTTGGGTTGTGCCTGTTTGATGCCACGACCCGGGTTCGGATACCGATTCCCGGGGCTCGTTTGGGGGCCTTGGGCGCAAAGGCCCGTACGTGCAGCACCTTGTGCCGATTCTCCACCGGCGATGCTAGGCTGGGAAGAAGGAAATACCGCCAGCGCGGTCAGGGAACCGTTGCGACAAAGGGCCTTCCAGCTTGCTTGCAAAGAAGCTGGACCACGTGTCGGGCCGAGAGGGCCGCCGAAGGGACTCCTCCCCCGGCAAAAGCCCATTGTCCGGCCATGAAGAAGTTCTTGAGATGCGGCAACCGGTTCTTGATCCGGATCAGTCCGGTCTTCGGGGTGATCATCCATCCCTGGTGTGATCCCTGCCAATTCCCCGTATAGCGGACATACGTAAGCGGCGTGGCCATGTCGCGCATTTCAATCAGGTCAGCAATGCCAGGAAAGCGCTTGTCCATCCTAGCGACCACCTGGTCAACGATGTGTTCCTTCTCGGCTCGATAACGCCGCTCATCTCGTCCCAAAGGCTCCCAATAGGCCATGTTCGACGGAAGCAGTATCTTCACCAGTGTCTTGCCGAAAGGCGCCGCGCTGGAATCGAAATTGTGAATACGAAATCCCAGCCGGGTCATTCTCTCACCGGCAATGACGGGCGGGTCTTCTACCGGAAAGCTTACACCCGTAGAGCTTCCCAGACCCAGGTCGAAAGTCTTCTTGAGGCCGAGGGAGATGTAGATCAAGGGTGGAAAGATTGGATTTTCCTCATAGCGTCCGCGTATCTTCCTATTCAGGAATCTGCCTTCCAGCATCTTGAAGATCGTCGTGTGCCCATCGGCGGCGGAGACTACACAATTTGCGCGATGTTCGGCTCCGTTCTCTAATTTGATCCCCACAGCGCGGTTGGCTTCAACCAGTATCTTGGCTACCCTTGAGTTGTAGTGACATTGCCCTCCCAGATCAACGTAACGACGCTCAATTGATTGGGCCAATTCGAACGATCCCCCCAATGGATAACCGGAGATCTTTTGGTGAAGCATGGCGAGGGACATCATGAAGAAGTAAAGAGGAGTGTCCGGAAACCACAAATCCATGAACAACTCGCGCAACAGAGGGCTCTTGAATCGAGTGGAATAGTCCCTCATGGATACTGCAAACCACTTCCGAAACGTTCCTAGGTGCGGGACCAGCTTGAACAGGACCCGCAGCCCTTCGATCGGGCCGTACAGCTCAGGAGCCTTGAGGATTGGCGGATTGAATCCAAGACAGCGGCGCACCGATTTGATGAATTCTACAATCAATGCGCTATCTTCTGGCGCAGCAGCCAGGAAGTGTTGTTCCAATTTGTCGATGTCAGAATGCAGGGTGATGGACCTGCCGTCTGTCCCTTCGAAACAAATATAGTCTTCATAGGTTTCAAACTCCCGCCCCTGCAAGACTCCCAGCTCGTTCCAAATCTGATGAAAATCGGAGCTTTTTCCGCAACCGACCAGCGAGTGGACGCATCCGTTGATGTTGTAACCATCTCGGTGCCACGAAGTGCACAGTCCACCCGGTCGCGTATGCATCTCGAAAATGCGGGTGGAGAAGCCGTTCATCTGCGCATAGCATCCTGCCGACAAACCCCCGACGCCCGCCCCAATGACGATCACCGAATTATCTTTCACGCTACGTCATCCGGCTGCATTTCATCCTTCCGGACGAAGGTGGTCACTTCTCGATGGGAGCACTGTATTGGCACGCGACTTGCGTGTCAACGAAATACGGTTAGCGGTTGGGGCGACTGCTCGCGCACGGCCTGGGACGGGCGACAATAGACTACGATCCTGTTGCCGGACTGACTGGCGGCCTCTGTGACCCGGTTCGAGGCGGCCGGTGAAAAGCGAGGATGGGAGACACGCCGCCTTGCCGGTTACAAGGTGTGTTGACACAATCGGTGCGTGGTTCGACGGGCAACCTCCATGAGCAAGAATCTCTTTGTTTGCGTGATGACTCTGGCTGCGAGCGCGGGCGTGACCGCGTGTGGGAAAGGCGCACCTCAACAGACCTGCGATCTAAGTGACGGCCGCAAGGTGTCTGCGGGGGCCGTCTTCAGCGATGGCTGCAACTGCTGCTTGTGCTCGACCGCTGGAGTCCCCACCTGCCAAGCTGCTGCGTGCACCATCTCAGTTGATGGCGGTCACGCAGACCGGGACACGACGCCTTGCCAAAGCAACGCCGACTGCGCGTCGTCCTTTGGCGCCGCCGTGATCTGCATCTTCGACCGGGGATGCACGGAGCCGCAGGGGCACTGCACGGGCAACGGAACTTGTCCTCTTTTCATCGGAAATTTCGCGTCCGACTACTGCGGCTGCGACGGCCAGACGTTCCACGTGGGGGCGCTGAACAGCACTGGGCAGTACCCAGATCGGCCCTACGCTCACCTCGGGGCCTGCCCGTAGCACCCGGTGCGGCCGGCTATTCGGAAGGCGTCAGAAGCACTGTCGAAAAATCAACAGCGGCAAACGCGATCCTCGCAGATGTCGCAGGCGCCGCGCAGTCTTTTCGGCTGGCCTTCCCCTTGCAGTTCCGCGGAGTATGCGTGGTTCTCTCGTCCCAAACCTGTTGGTTTGCTTGCTTGTGGCGGTGGTTGGCGCTGGCGGGTCGCGGCCGGCCCTGGCGGGGCAACCTACACCCGCCGACCTCTTCGGCCTCGACCTCGGAGCGCCGCTGCCGGTTCTGGACAGCATCGCGAAGGCGGCCCTCGCCTGCCAGGAATTCGGCACGCCCCCGAAGGCCCTCACCTGCAACGGCACTCTGGTGGCAGGGAAGCATCCGGCTCCCGAAAGCACCACCTATTGGATCGAAAACCGTCGCGTGTCGAGGATCTACGAGGTTTCGCGGCTAGCCCAGCATGACTTCACCCAGTGCAGGGACGCTTTCCGGCAACGCTTGACGGAGATCGAATCCATGCTGGGGCCGCCCACGGTTCCCGCCGCCGAGACCCCCAAGGGGATAGACGACGAGCAGAAGCTGGTCCTGCTCGGCCAAGGGCGGCTCACGCTCAAAGCCATCTGGCGGCTGCCGCGTCGCGATCTCAGCCTTTCCCTGCATGCTGACAAGGGCACGCCCGTGCTCGTGCTTGGCCTGGAACCGGCGGCGCCGCAGAACTGCGACGCCCAAAGCGTGGCCGGCATGCTTATGAATCTGTTCCCGCCGGCCGCCGCCGCGACGCGCGCGCAGGCAGCGGAGGGGCTGGCCGCGTGCAGGGTCGCGGGCGCGGCGGGCGCCCTGGCAGCCGCAGCGGGCTCCAGCCCGGAGAGCGAGGTTCAGGTCGAGGCGGTGCGTGCGCTCGGTGCTTTAGGACCTGCCGGCCTTCCTCAGCTCGAGCAGCTCGCGCGCACGCAGGGCGGACCAGCCGAAGAAGCGCGTGAGGCCTTGGCGCAACTTCGCGGGGCAGAAGAAGGAACCTCAACCGCCGCGCCAGTCGCAGAAACGCCGCGCTTGGTTCCAGCGCCAAGCTATTCGCTCATCAACCCACCAGCGGCGGGCATGGCGGGGAAGGAATCGCCCTTCGCCACGGGCCGAGAAGTTGCCACCGGCCAGGGCGCGCAAACCAGGGCTGCCGAAGTGGCTGACGAAGAAGAGCCTGCGGAGCCGCCGCCACCGAAACAGCCGCGCGACGGCACCTTCTTGACCCTGGCGACCTCGTTGGTCGCCGGCGGCGTTTGGGGCGGCGGTCTCTCGCTGCTCGCGCAGCAGAGCAATACCCCCGTGGTTCTGCTGGTTGGCTCGGCGGGCGCCGTGATTGGCGGAGGCACCGCGTGGGGCATCACGCACTTCGGGCTGCGCCCGTCGCCCACGCAAGCGTTGTGGTTCACCAATAGCACGGCCTGGGGAACCCTGGCCGGGCTGATGGCATGGTCGGGCTCCGGCTCGGACAACCTGAAGCTCAAATGGGGACTTCTGGTCGGCGGAGAATCCATCGGCATGGGCATGGGCGTGCTCGGCGCGCGCAAGTGGGACTGGACCGGGTCGCAGATCCTCCTCGCCGACACTCTGGTGCTGGGCGCCGGCCTGGCGGGCGCGGGCGGGCGCCTCTTGGCCCAGCCCGGCGAGCCCCTTCGCGTGTCGCCGCTTGTCGGCTACGGAACCGCGCCGGCCATGGTCGCCTCGGCGGTATTGAGTCGCTACATTCACTTGTCGAAGCAAGATGTGAACCTGGCAGCCGCCGCCAGCGTAGCCGGCGCTTGGTCGGGGGGCTTGTTGGCCTACGGGCTCGACGGTAACTCGACCACACGCAAGGATCGCCTTGCGGGCGGCGCTCTTGCCGGCGCAGGCATCGGCTACCTGGGCGCGCTCGCGCTTTCGCCCTTGGTGGACGTTGCGCCCAGCCGGACCTGGTCGGCCACCGCGGGCCTTTTCGCGGGCAACCTGCTCGGCTTGGGCTCGTACATGATGGTCGATCCCGACCAGACCACGCGACGGCCGATGTGGGCCAGCCTGGGCGGGCTGGGCCTCGGCATCGGAGCCTTCGCGGCCTATCCATACTTGCGGCTCGGCCCGCAAGCGCCGCTCATGGGCGGCATCGGAGCGGCGTACGGCGCTGGCACCTGGGGGTTGGCCATGGCGGCATCGAACGATCACTCGACCGGCCGCCTGCAAGGTGGCGTGCTCGCGCTCGGCACGGCCAGCAGCATCGCGGGGCTGCTCGCGTCGGGAAGCTTCTCGCCCAACCCGAGCGACTATGCCGTTGCCATGACCAGCTCTGCGCTCGCGGCCTCGGGCGGAATCGGTGTGGCCAAGCTGACCAGCGATGCCACCGGCAGCGGCGAGCTGGCGGGCACCCTGGCCGGTTCGGCGATCGGATTCGCTGCCGGCGCGGCGTTCTCCCACTACGCCGAGCTGCGAATACCGGATCTCGGCGCGACGGCGCTGGGGGCCAGCTACGGCGGCTTGCTCGGCGCCATCGCGCCCAGTCTGGCCAGCGCTGACTGGGGTGGATGGTCGCGCGACAACCGGGGCGGCCTCTTGCTGGGAGCCCCCGCGGGCGCCTTCGCGGCGGCGGGACTTTCACACTGGCTTTCGGCGCGCGGCGAAGACGTGGTGGTGGCGTCCACCGGTTCCGTGCTTGGCCTCGGCATCGGCATGGGCATCGGACTTCTGTGGCCCGAGGGCTACTCGCAATCCAGCCGCATCGGCGCGCTCGCGGGCAGCAGCCTCGGCATGGCAGGCGCGCTGCTGGTCGAACGACGACTGCAACTCGAGCAGGGGTTGGGCGAATCGGCGTCGCTTTGGGGCGTCACCGGAGCCGGGCTCGGCGCCGTCCAGGGTGTCCTGCTCGCCGGCATCGTCGATCCCTCCGGCCAAGTCTCACACACCTCCTCGCACGCCATCGCGGGTGGGCTCGTGTTGGGAAGCTCGGCGGGATTGGCCTCGGGCCTTCTGTTGTCCAAGCTATACACACCTTCGGGCGGGAGCTTGGCCACCGTCGCGCTCGGCGACGCCATGGGCGCCATGCTCGGGCGCGGGCTGGTCATGACCGCCTTCGATACCGGCGGGCGAAAAGACACGTCGGCGACCTTGGCGGGCTCGCTCGTCGGGATGACCACGCTCGCGCTGGTCGAGCACCTCTCGCCCCTGTCCGCGACCGATCTCTTTGCCGGTAGCGAGGGCATGGCCTACGGCGGAATCGTCGGCGCGCTGGCGCCGACTTTGGCAGATGCGGATTGGGGCGGCTGGCAGCGCGGCACCGAGGGCGGCTTGCTGCTGGGCGCAGGCGCAGGTGCGCTGGCCGGCGCGGCCATCGGCCACATGGCGGGCACCCAACCAGAGACTGTCGCGGTGAGCTCGACCGGCGCCCTCTTGGGGCTCGGCATGGGAACCGGAGCCGGCTTGCTCTGGCCCACCGACTATTCCAAACCCAGCCGCATCGGCGCGGTTACTGGCATCTCGGCCGGACTTGTGGCATCGCTGCTGCTCGACAAGCCGCTGCAACTCGACGAAGGATTGGGCGAGTCGGCAGCCGGGCTTGGCGCGGTCGGCGGCGGCCTCGGTGTCGCGGAAGGTATCCTGCTGGCGGGCCTCGTCGATCCGTCGGGGCAAGTCACCAAGCTCTCGAACCGTCAGGTTTTCGGGGGCGCGCTGCTGGGAGGATCGGCCGGGCTTGCGTCAGGCCTGATCTTGTCGAAGTACTACACGCCAGACGCGCGCGATCTCGGCGTCACCGTCGGTGGAACCATACTGGGCGGGCTTTTCGGCCGCGGTCTGGTCATGACCGCAGCTGCGAACGGCGGACAGCGCGACGCCGCGGGCACTTTGGCCGGCGCGCTGGCGGGCAGTGCGGTCGGCGCCATCACCGAGCACCTTTCACCGCTCGGTAACCTCGACCTGGTGGCGGGCGCCGAGGGCGCGGCGGTCGGCGGCGTGGTGGGCGCCTTGGCACCGACCCTCGGGGACAAACAGTGGGGCGGATGGCAGCGAGGCAGCGAGGGCGGACTGCTGGTCGGTCTTGGCGGCGGGAGCATGCTCGCGGCCGGGCTGGCGCACGGAACCGGCGCGACCGGCCGGACCCTCGGGCTCGGCATGGCGGGCGCTCTCGACGGTGCCATCACCGGCGCGGGGGTCGGGCTCCTGGCAGATGGCGACGTCTCCAGCACGCAGGGCGCGCGCGTAGGCGTGGTGGCGGGCGCTGCCTTTGGACTTGCCATCGGTCTTGGGCTTTGGCCCCGCGTCGACTTCGACAGCGACAGCCTGCTCCTCATCTCGGCCACCTCCGCGGTTGGCGGCTGGACCGGCGCGTGGGCGCCGCTGCTCGGGCACCGCACCCTCGACGACGTGAGCGGAAGCAAGGTCCGCGGTGGGCTCTTGGCGGGCGCGGGCGGCGCTTCCATCTTGGCTACCGCGTTCGCGCCGTCGCTGCATGTGGATCGCGATCTGCTCGGCGACGCGCTCCTGGTCGATGCGGTCTTCTCGGGCGCCGGCGCGGGTGCGGGCGCGCTCGCGAGCCGGCGCGCGGATGCACCGGTGTGGGGCATGCTGGGCGCTGGCACAGCCGGGCTTCTGCTGGGAGGCGTTCTGCACGACACTATCGACCTCGAAGAGAGCCGCGGGTTGGTGGCGTTTGCGGGCATCGAAGGCGTGTGGGCCGGGGCGTGGCTGCCGTATCTTCTACGCCCGTCGAACGACGTGAGGTCTTCCGACGAAGTCGCTGGCCTGGCTGCGGGCGGCTTGGGTGCGGCTGGTCTGGCGCTCTTGGCCGGCTCGGTCGGCGAGCCCGGCGGTCAGCGGCTTGGCATGGCGGGCGTCGGCAGCGCGATCGGAGCGTCCCTGGCAGGCGGATCGGTGCTGCTCGCCAACGACCTGCACGACCAGCGCGGGGTTGGCATCATGCTCGGCGGAACTGCCGTCGGGCTGGGTCTGGGCGCGCTGGTGTCGCCGTACGCGCCGCTCGACGGCAGCCTGGGCTTGCACATGCTGGGCGGTGCGGGGCTTGGCGCGGCCGAAGGTCTGGCTTTTGCGTGGGCCGGTCGAGGGACGAGCCGAAGCGAATTCGGTGGCTCGGCCCTGGTCGGCGCGGGCGTGGGCGCCACCTTGGGCCTGGCAGCCAGCGGCGATGCGGACGGGCTCAATATGCAGCAAGCCCTGGTGGCCAGCGGTTTCTCGGCGTGGGGCGGTTGGATCGGATCGTTTTCGGGCGCGTTCGCCAACCGCGACTCGCACGAGGTGGTGCTGGGCGGGCTGGCCGCAGCGAACCTGGGTTTTCTCGCCGGCTACGGCGCCTTGAAATACGACCTGGTCGAACCGCGCGACTTCGCGTGGTTGAGCCTGGCGGGCGCGCTGGGAACCGCGCTCGGCGGCGGCGTGGGCGCGGCCTTGTCGAGTCAATCGGATCCACGCCCTGTGCTGGCCGGTTTGGCGGCGGGGCCGGTGGTGGGCATCGCCACCGGCTCGGTCGTTGTGCCTTGGCTGCGTCGAAAAGCCGCGGTCGCGTATCTGCGCGCGCCGGAAGTGGCGGGCGTACGCTTTGACTTGTCGGCGCAGGATGACGGCAGACAGCGCGACTCTACCGACGTGCTCGCAGAAGCCAAGCCGTCAACCATCCTCGCCGGCCTGAAGCTGGCCCACAAGCACCTCTTCGACGTCAGCAACTGGACCCCGGTCGTGGGCGCCCTACCGCCCCAGCCCGGCGATCCGAACCCGGCCCCCTTCTTCATGGGCGTGTCGGGCGGACTTCGGTAGCTCTACTTCCCGAGCTGCACGGACTTGGAGGTGCCGTTGATCTCGAAGGTGAGGTTCTTGATCGTGGCCGAGCCCGTGGTGTTGTCGTCGACCTCGGTACCGACTTCGATACGGGTCAGCCACATGTCACTGCTGAAGCTGCCGAGCGCAGAGTTGGTGGAGCTGGCGTAGTTCGACATGACCCAATCTAACAGCGCCTTGATGTCGACCTTTCCGGAGAAGTTGTCCGTGGCACCGGGGCCGTAGTTGAAATTGAAGAACCGCCACCGGTTGTTGGCCCACGTGTCGCTTTGGTGACAGAGTGCCAACGAGAGGCCGGCGGTCACCGTCTTGTTCACGTTACATGGATAGCCGGAGTTCCGGGAGCTATTCCAGCCCAGGAAAGAGATGATTTCGGCGTAGGCGACGGAGCTCGATCCCGTGCTCGTGCGCGGATCCACCTTGCTGATCCAGAACTCGAAGTTGGTGTCGTAATAGGTCGGGCTCGAGTACGAGCTATTGAACGAGTCGATGTTCAGACTCGCACTGGTGAGGTTCTTGATCTGGATGGGCAGAAGGGTGGTGGAGGAACACGCCGGACTGGTCAGATCGGCTGTGTCCCCGGTGCCGAAAGGCGCAACTCCGAACTCGACTTCAGGGTAATCCGGACTGCCGTGGGTGCTATCACACGATTTACGGGTGAAGTCGTAGCCCAGCAACCCGTCGGAGGTGATCTTCACCGTCTGGACAGTCGAGCTGCAGCCCTTTGCGTCCGAGCCCCAACGGTTGTTGATGAGGCGCATGTCGCCCAGGTTGAGGTACTGCTTGGACGTGCTGGTGGAGTCGCCGGCCTTGGCGAGCGCTTGCCCGAGGCAGTCGGTGGTTGGTGCGGCGCTGGTTCCGCCCGTCGATACCGTACCGCCCGCGGACGTCGTGCCCCCCGCGGACGTCGTCCCGCCAGCCGACGTAACACCACCTGCGGACGTCGTCCCGCCGGTGACCTTCGTGCCGCCGGTCGAAGTCATTCCACCATTGGATGTCGAACCGCCTACGGACGGCGTCCCGCCGCTCGGTTTCGAACCACCGGTCGAGGTCGAGCCGCCCGCAGACGTGGTCCCGCCACCGGACGTCGCCCCTCCGGGCGCTTTCGATCCACCTGTCGAGGTCGTACCGCCCGCAGACGTGGTCCCGCCGCCGGACGTCGCCCCGCCCACGGAGGTCGCGCCGCTTTGCGGTGTGGCACCGCCGCTCCCGCCAACGCCGGTGCCAACCGAGGTCGAACCGCCCGCTGAAGTCGCGCCGCCGGCCTCGGAGCCGCCCTCTGCCGATCCGGCCGTGCCCCCATTCCCGCCACCGCAATGAGCCAACAACAACGACATCGCGAGGCAGGCGCCAAAACAGATGATTCTCGATTTGGGCATTCTTTCTCCTTGGGGACGACGGTTGGGGCACTGGCCCTGGGGTAGAACCCTATCAATTCTCTCCAACAATCGATCATGTGTAAGTGGGCAAGGATCCTCCTGTCCATGGTGTTTTTGTGTCGGACGGGACGGAGGTGCTCCGCCAGGCGGCCGGCTAGCCTTGCGGCATCCCTACCCCTTGACCTCGCGGCAGCCACAAGTGAAGGTGACCTCACAGCGGGGAGACGAACACGTTTGCTTTCTGACAACACCCACGGTTTCCTGGCCCGAGGCCTCGCGAAGGTCCAATGATTGCGCGCGAGCAAAGTGCGGTCCGCAACGTAGGCGTGCTGCTCGCCCTGCGCGGTTTCCAGGTTGCGGGTGGACTGGTGTTCGCAGCGGTGGTTCCGCGCCTGATGGGGCCCAAGGGCTACGGCCAAGTTTCGCTGCTGGTGGCGCTCAGCATGTGGTTCACCATGGCCGCCAGCTTGGGCTTCACCGAGGTGTTGGGTCGGCAGGTGCCGCGTCTCATGCAGTCGGGCGGGATGGAGGCCCTGCGCGACTTCGTGTCACGCCTGCTGGCGATCCGTTCGGCGATTGGGCTCTGCTCGGCGGGCGCATACCTTGCGGTGACGATCTTCTGGCTGCGCGACCTCGACAAGACCGCAATGGTCCTCTTGTCCCTCGCCGCGTGCGTGCGTGCGCCATCGGCCCTTTTCTTCTCGCTTCACCTCGGCCTGAACCGGGCCGATCGCTGGGGGATCGCCGATATCGTGCGGCAGTGGGGGTACATGGTGCTCATGCTGCCCGGCTTTCTGCTGGGTGGCCTGCGGGGCGCCGCGCTGGGCGTTCTGATCTTGGAGCTGGCGGTGTTCGCGCTCGGCTTTTTCGGCACCCGAGCCTGTTTCGCATGGTCGGGATTCCGCCTCAGCTTCGCCGGGATGGCGCCAGTGCTGCGCTTTGGACTGGTGTTCTACGCGTGCGATCTGGTGTCGGCCGCGCTCGAACGCAGCGCCGATGTCTTGCTGCGCGCCATGGCGGGCGACTACGCCCAGATTGGATTCTTCCGCGTGGCCTATTCGGCCTACTCGACCATCGCAGTCGGGATTCCGCGCATCGCCCTGGCGTTCATGCCGCTTCTGACCATGCTGTGCCTGGAAGGAAATCGAACCGCCATGCGGGAGTGGCTCGAACGGTTGCTCAAATGGCTGGCGGTGGGGGGCATGGTGGTAGTTCTTGGCGCCACCTTGGTCGGCAACGACCTGGTGCCACTGGTTCTGGGGCGCGCGTATGCGCCGGTTGCGGCCAACCTGACCGCATTGTCGGTCGCGCTCTTGGGGCTGTCGCTCACCAGCGTGGCCAACCTGGCTGCGCTGACCTTCGATCGGCCGGCCATGGCCCTGATCACGGCGCTGGCCCGGCTTGCCGCCTTCTGGCTTTTCGGCGTGCTTCTGGTAGGTCGATTCGGCAGCTTGGGAGCAAGCGTTTCGGCTCTCGGCGCGTTGCTGGTGCAGGCGGGCGTCTTCACCGTGGCCATGCGGCGGGTGGCCGGGTATTCGCTCGGGCAATGGCTGCTGGTGGTGGCGCTGGGTGCGGTGTTCCTGCCGCTAAGGCTGATCCACGGCTCGGCCTATCTTCACGCCGCGCTCCTCTGTGTGGCAATCGCTGGCTATGCCGGCCTTCTCTTCTGGTTCCGCCTGGTCACCGTCGAAGAGCTGCGGGCGGCGAAGCGGGCGCTCGGACGGCGAAGCTCGGGCGATTCGAGTAAGTCCCGTGATCCCGAGGACCGTGCATGCGCCTCTCCGTGATAGTTCCGGTCTACAACGGAGGCGACGGTCTCGGCCGCTGCCTTCTGGGATTGGCCGCCTCGCTTCGGCCCGCCGACGAGGTCATCCTAGTCGACGACTGCTCAACCGACGGTTCGCCGGACATCGCCGCCGCACACGGCGCACGCGTGCTTTCGACCGAGAATGGACCGCGCGGCCCGGCCCACGCTCGCAACCGCGGGGCCAAGGTGGCCACCGGTGACGTGCTGGTGTTCGTCGATGCGGACGTTGTGGTGCACGCCGACACCCTCGGCCGCATGGAGGCGATTCTTGCCGGCGAGCCCGACGTGCAAGCTCTGTTCGGGAGCTACGACGACCACCCGCCCGGGCCTGGCCTGGCAAGCCGCTACAAGAACCTACAACATCACTATGTCCACCAACGCGGCAACCGCGAAGCCGGCACGTTCTGGGCCGGATGCGGTGCCGTCCGGCGCGCGACCTTTCTCGCGGCGGGCGGCTTCGATGAGGCCTATCGCCGGCCTAGCATTGAGGACATCGAGCTTGGCACGCGCTTGGGGCAGGCCGGTCATCGCATCTTGCTTTGCCCCGAGGTGCAGGCGACCCATCTCAAGCACTGGAGCTTGCTGGGACTTTGGCGTACGGACATCTGGGCTCGCGCCATACCTTGGACGCGCCTGATCCTGCGGCAAACAGGCGTACCGTCCGACCTCAACCTCTCCTGGAAAAGCCGCGTCGCTGCGCTGGTCGCCTGGATGCTGGTGAGCTTCGGCGTGCTTTCTCTGGTGGGACTTCTTGCCGGTGCGACCGGTCTTGCGGCATGGTCAAGCGCCCTTCTGCTTGTGTGCGCCGGGATCGCCCTCGCGCTCAACGGCGACCTCTACTTGTTCTTCTTCCGACACGAAGGCGTCTTCTTTGCCCTCGGGGCCGTGTTGTTACACTGGGCCTACCTTCTCTACAGCAGTGCAATCTTTGCAGCGCTTTCCGCCGCGCACTGGCTGCGGTCGTTGCTGAGGCCTTCGCATGAACAAACGAACCGATAGACGCGCGGACCGTCGCCGGCGCGAACCAGGCCCAACCTCGGGCGGCGAGCGCGCGACCTCGATCGGACGCCTCGGGCGCGTGCTCCACCACCCTGCGACACAGGCGGCGCTGATCTTTTCGGTCCTGCTGTTTGCCTATCTGGTCAATGGCGACATCCTGCCCGGGCAAGACGGCACCGCCAACGTCCGCCTGGCCGGCAAGCTGGTTTCCAAGGGCAAACTCGTCTTCACCCCCGACGACGATCCATTCATGTTCGAATGGCAGCTCAAGACCCCCGAGGGCAATCGGCCCGCGACCTTCCGGTCGTGGTGGTCGCGACACCAGGGCCAGCCCATTCGCCGCGCCTACGAGCGAGGTGATCTCTTCGATCCCCAACCCTACTACTACCTGATACCGACCCGTTTTCCCGGGGTCTACGCCGACAAGTACGGCCTTGGCGCTGGGCTTTTCGCCGCGCCCTTCGTAGCCGCGGTCTATCCCTTTGCGCGCGACCTGTACGAGAGGCCGTCGGCCTCGCTGCTCTGGTACGCCGCCAAGGTCGCGACGGCGTCGGCGGTTGCCGGAAGCGCGGTTTTCCTGTTTCTCGCCGCGCTGGCCTTCGTGCGCCCGTCGACGGCGGCGGGGTTGGCGTTGGCCTACGGCCTCGGCACTTGCGTGTGGAGCGCGAGCAGCCAGACGCTGTGGCAACACGGACCGACCGAATTCTTCCTGGCGCTCGGGACCTTCTTTCTTTTGCGAGAGAATCGAGCCCGCTCGGCGCCGTGGGTGGGCCTTTCGTACATGCTTGCCTTCGCGTGCCGTCCCACCTCGGCGCTGGCCCTCGCCGCGGCTGGCGTCTACTACTTGGCTCGCGACCGGCGCGCATTCTTGGGCTTTGCGCTTGGGTGTCTGCCCGTGGCGGTCTTACTTTCCATCTACAACCTGCACTACTTCGGCAGGCTGCTGGTGTTGGGTCAACTAAGCGGAGAGCACGAGCACGCGGTCCTGGGCGCCGCTGCGCATGCGGCAAACACCACGCCCCCCGCGCGGAACATCTTCGGCACGTCGCTTCTGACCGGGCTTGCCGGCATCCTCATCAGCCCGTCGCGCGGTCTGTTGGTATTTTCGCCCGCGGTTGGATTCGCGGCCTGGGGCATTGTTCGGATCTGGCGTGATCGCGCTTGGTGGGCGCTGCGGGAGGTGTCGATAGCAGCCGCGGCCATGTGCCTGGTGGTGGCGCGCTGGTACGGATGGTGGGGCGGGTGGTGCTACGGATATCGGCTGATCATGGACGCCGTCACCCTGCTCGCCTTCCTGATGATCCCGGTGGCCGAGGACATCCGCCGCCGGCGCGTCTTGCGGATCACCTTCGCGGCGTGTTTATCCTGGGGAATCGTGGTGCAGGTGGTGGGGGCGTTCGCCTACGACGTGGTGGGCTGGAACAACCGATCGTTCGTCGAGGTCACTGTGCCGGGAAGCCAACCGTTGCGCTTCGCCGACCCCAATGAAGCCAACCGGGAAGCCTGGGCCCGGCACGGTTCGACCGAGGAAGTCCATCTGGATGTGAATTCCCGACCGGGACGCCATCGCATCTGGTCGGTTCGCGACAACGAGATTCTCTACTACATCCAACACTTCAGCGAAGCGCGCAGTCTCAAGCAGATGGCCATCGAGCAGTTCCTGCGCGACCGAGGTTAGAATTACCTGGAGGAGAGACCATGCTGAAAGGAATTTCTCCGGTCATTTCGCCGGACCTGATCAAGATTCTGATGGAGATGGGTCACGGCGACGAGCTGGTGATCGCCGACGGTAACTTCCCGGCGGCCAGCGTGGCGCGTCGCCTGGTCCGCGCCGACGGGCTCGGCTGCGCGGTCCTGCTCGACGCCGTTCTGCAGCTCCTGCCCCTCGACCAGTACGTGGACAGGCCGGTGGCGCTGATGGCGATCGCGCCCGGCGACCCCTACCAACCGGTGATCTGGGACGAATACCGGCAGGTGGTGCGAAAGCACGAGCCAGGCTTCAAAGACTTCGAGCACATGGAGCGCTTTGCCTTCTACGAACGGGCCAAGTCCGCCTTCGCCGTCCTCGCAACCGGCGAGACCGCGCTCTACGCCAACGTCATCCTGAAGAAGGGCGTGCTTGCTGGGTGAGGAGGCTTCCATGCCGAAAACAGTGTTCGTCAGCGGATGTTTCGACCTTTTGCACAGCGGTCACGTGGCCTTCTTCCGCGAGGCCTCGCGCTACGGTGACGTGTGCGTGGCGCTCGGCTCCGACCGGACCGCGTTCGGGCTCAAGGGCCGCACCCCGGTCAATTCCGAACGAGAACGATTGTTCATGATCAAGTCGGTCTCGTTCGTGAAAGACGCGTTCATTTCGCGCGGCTCCGGCATCCTGGACTTCGAGCAAGAGCTGCGCGAAATGAAGCCCGACTACTTCGTGGTCAACGCCGACGGACATACGCCGGAGAAGCGCGCCCTGTGCCACGCGCTGGACATCGAGTACGTGGTCCTGCAGCGCATTCCGCACGAAGGCCTGGAAGCGCGATCCACCACGGCCCTGCGCCAGCGCGACGACATGCCCTATCGCATCGACCTGGCCGGCGGCTGGCTCGACCAGCCCTTCGTCTCGGAGCACTGCCCCGGCTCGGTCATCACCCTCTCGCTCGAGCCAACCCTCGAATTCAACGAACGCAGTGGCATGGCCTCCAGCACCCGCCGCTCCGCCATCGACCTGTGGGGCCCGAAGCTGCCGGTCGGAAATCACGAAAAGCTGGCGAAGATCCTGTTCTGCTACGACAACCCGCCCGGCCGGAAGGTCATCTCGGGATCGCAGGACTCGATTGGGATCGTCTTTCCGGGGCTCGCCAAGGCCCACTACAACGGCAGCTACTGGCCCACGACGATCGAGCACGTGCTCGACGAGCCGCTCCTCAAGTTCGTCGAAAGCTCGCTTTACCTGGTGTCTCTGGGTCCGCGCCACTCGCAGTACGACGTGCTTGCGGACACCAGGTTCAGCCCGGCGTTGGCCGAGGCGCTGGCCGACGCCACCGACCGCTGCTGGGACGCCATCCTGGCGCAGGACGTGGTCTCCCTTGGCCGCTCCATGCGCGAATCGCTGGAGGCACAGGTTGCCATGCTCCCGAACATGATCAACGACGGGATCGCCCGCCTGATTGACGAATACCGCGAACGGGCCTTGGGCTGGAAGCTGTCTGGCGCGGGCGGGGGCGGCTACCTGATTCTGGTCGCCGACAAGCCCATCCCCGACGCCACCCGCATCCTTGCTCGCCGCGAAGCGGAGTGAAGTCCGGCGAGGTGCTGACCCAAGTTGGGGTATAGTTGCGCCTCGACGATGACTGCAATAAGCAAGCATGCGCGCGTGCTCGTCACGGGCGGCGCGGGTTTTTTGGGCTCGCACCTGTGCGAGCGGCTGATCCAGGACGGCCACGAGGTCGTGTGCCTGGACAACTTCTTCACCGGCACCCGCGCCAACGTCGAGCACCTGCTCGCGAACCCCCACTTCGAGCTGGCCCGCCACGACGTCGAGAACCCACTGACAATGGAGGTCGACCAGATCTTCCACCTGGCCTGTCCGGCCTCGCCCGTGCACTATCAGCGCAATCCCGTGCGCACCATCCGAACCGCGGTGCAAGGCACGCTCAACCTGCTCGACGTGGCCCGTGAATCGGGCGCGCGTATCTTGATCGCCTCAACGTCCGAGGTCTACGGCGATCCGGCCGAGCACCCGCAGCGCGAGAGCTACTGGGGCCACGTGAACCCCATCGGTCCGCGCGCGTGCTACGACGAGGGCAAGCGCTGCGCGGAGTCGCTGGCGGTCTCGTACGCGCGCCAATACGACGTCGACGTCCGCATCGCGCGCATCTTCAACACCTACGGCCCGCGCATGCACGAAAACGACGGCCGCGTGGTGTCGAACTTCGTCGTGCAGGCGCTTGCCGGCAAGCCGCTGACGGTGTTCGGCGACGGCCAGCAAACCCGATCGTTTTGCTACGTCTCGGATCTCATCGAAGGCTTTATCCGCCTGATGGCGAGCGTACACGGCTGCGATCCGGTGAACCTGGGCAATCCGCGCGAGACCTCGATGCTGGAGCTCGCGACCATGGTTTGCGACATGGTGGGATCGCGCGCGGGCATCGTGCACGCGCCCTTGCCCAAGGACGATCCGGTCCGCCGCAATCCGAACATCGCGCGCGCCCAGGAGCTCTTGGGTGGCTGGACGCCGCAAGTGCCGCTCGAACAGGGGCTGGCCGCGACCATCCAGTACTTCCGCTCGCGCCTGGGCTGAGCCACACCTTTGCCACGCGGGCCGACTGTCACATCGCGCTCAAGTGGACGGTTGGGCGGAAAACCGAGCAATGCTAAATACAAATTAGCACGTGTTACACAATGACACAGGGCTCGCATCAACACTGTTCCGCGACTGTCCCCGCCGCGCAACCCCTCAATCGGCTTGCTTCTCCCGACGCGCCGAGTACCCTATATCGGCCCGAAAGTAGTTCACTCTTACACCAGTTGATCAGGAGGAGCCCCATGAGTGGAACAAGAAGAAAGAGAGTTGTTCTTGGCGCTGCGTTGCTGGCATTGCCAATAGTCACCCCACCGTTCTTCAATTCGGCAGACGCTTGTCCGAAGCACAATGAAGACACACGGTTCTACGTTCCGAAGCCCGACCAAGGTGCAGTCACACAGATCTTCGCGCTCAGTGCGAGCCACAAGAGGGCGGACGCGCGACTCATTACGGACATGATCGAGACCCCGCAAGCTGTCTGGTTCACCGGCGGAACACCGAAGAGCGTTCGTGACGACGTCCGGGAAACCGTGCTTCGGGCGGACGCGCAGAACGCAACGCCGGTGCTGGTCGCCTACAATTTGCCCCATCGGGATTGTTCGCAGTACTCTGCCGGCGGTGCCGCCAGTGCCGCCGACTACAAGGCCTGGATCGACGGCTTTGCGGCAGGGATCGGACACCACAAGGCCATCGTCGTTCTCGAGCCTGACGGGCTGGGGATTATCCCTTGGTACAAGCAATTCCGCGGGCTGGCCTCAGAGGCCAGCAGCTACGAATGGTGCCAGCCGAGCGACGCGGATCCGGCCACCGCAGCAGACGAGCGCTTCGCCATCGTCAATGACGCTGTCGACTCTTTGAAGGCGCAGGGGCAGACCGCGGTGTATCTCGACGGCACACACAGTGGCTGGCTCGGCGCTGGCGACGCCGCCCACCGTTTGGCCCAAGCGGGCGTGGCGCGAGCCGACGGCTTTTTCCTCAACGTGTCCAACTTCCAGCCTACCGATCACCTGCAGAAGTACGGTACCTGGATTTCCAAGTGTATCTGGTTCGGCACGCAAAGTGCGGACTGGAGCCGCGGTCACTTCGACTGGTGCGCCAGCCAATACTACCCTGCCACCGCCAGTGACTTTTCGACCTGGACACTCTCTGATCAATGGTACACGGACAACGTCGAGAGTCAGACCTACGCGGGTTACCCCGGCGACGCGGGACTGCAGGGTTTCGTCATCGATACCAGCCGCAACGGCCAGGGCCCCTGGACGTCGGCGGTCAGCTATCCGGACAATCAAGACTGGTGCAATCCGCCGGCGCGTGGCCTCGGGTTTGCGCCGACCGTCAAGACGGGCGTTGACCTAAACGACGCCTTCCTTTGGATCAAGATCCCGGGCGAGTCGGACGGCCAGTGCAACCGCGGAACAGCGGGCACGACCGATCCCGCGCGTAACAACACCGCCGATCCTGCCGCCGGTCAATGGTTCCCGGACATGGCGCTTGAGCTCGTGCACAACGCGAACCCACCGCTCAGGTAGTCGACAGTCATATCACCACGGCGAAGGCCCCTTGCAAGGAAGGGGCCTTTGTCATTTCTGAGGCACTGGCCAACCAGGTGGACTACGACGGGGCTACTTGCCGGCTGCGGCCCAAAGGTTCATGCCAAGCTCGAAGGTACCGGCGCGCAGCTTCTGCAGGGGAAAACCGGCCTGCCCGAGGCAGCAGCCCAGGGTGGACTGCCGGTACACGAAGGCGTGCTCGTGGATCTCTTCCGGGCTGACGAGGTGCGTGCGTGCCATCAGGCGCAGCAGCTTGTCGGTCCAGGCAGCGGGCGTGGTCAGGATGACGATGCCCCCGGGCACCAGCACGCGATAGACCTCGCGCAAGATGTTGATCGCCACCTCGGGCGCTACGTGCTCGATTACGGCCAGCAGGGTCGCGACGTTGAACGTGTTCGAGTCGAAGGGTAGCCCGATGTCCGCCTTCAGATCCATGGTCCGGTGGGTGATTGCGAACTGGGTCGCGACGGCAGCATCCATGGCCACCTGGTCGACCGAAAACTTCTCTCGGAACCGGATCTGCGACAGGAAGAACGGGTAGGTTCCGCAGCCGACATCCAGAATCCGGCCGTCGCGCATGGCATCGGTGATCAACCCGTTTGCGCGCCGGGTGCGCTGCTTCGACAGCCAAGATTCGAGGAAGCCGTGTCCGCGGGTTACTTTGTCTGTTGCCATCGCTGTCTGTTTGGGCCTGAATAACGCCGTCCTTTTCCCTGGATCCGATCAAGTACTTACGGTTAGCTACGCTCGAGAGCAAGGGGATTCGCCATCGCGGACCTCGCGCCCGACCCGAAAAACCATGGCGCCTGCAACAACCCATAATCCTCCGATGCGAGATCCCGTCGTCAGCGTGGTCGTTCCCTGCTTCAACGAAAAGTCCACCATCATGGACCTCTTGGCCAGCGTGATCGCCGCACCCTTCGCCAAGGAGATTCTGGTGGTCGACGATGGATCCACCGACGGCACGCGTGACATCCTGACCACACAGGCCGCAGCCCTACCCGGCGTGCGCATTTTGTTGCAGGAGAAGAACCAAGGCAAGGGCGCTGCGCTTAGGCGCGGGTTTGCCGAGGCCACCGGCCACATTGTCATCGTCCAGGACGCAGACCTGGAATACGACCCCGGCGAGATCCCCAAGGTCATCCAACCCATCGTGGACGGGCACGCCGACGTGGTCTACGGCTCGCGCTTCCAGGGCGGCGCGCACCGCGTGCTCTACTACTGGCATTCGGTCGGAAACCAGCTTCTCACCACGTTTTCCAACATGGTGACCAACCTCAACCTGACCGACATGGAAACCTGCTACAAGGCCTTCCGGCGCGAGGTCATCCAATCGATTCCCATCGAGGAGGACCGGTTTGGATTCGAGCCCGAAATTACGGTGAAGCTTGGCAAGCGACCGAACATTCGCATCTACGAAGTTCCCATTTCCTATCGCGGCCGAAAATACGAGGAGGGAAAGAAGATCGGGCTCAAGGACGCCTTCCGCGCGCTCTACTGCCTGACCAAGTACGGAATGCGCCCGAGATCGCGATCCGAGTGATCGGCGGCGCAGGCCGTGTCCCGCCGCGAATCCCCGCGGTACTATGCAGGCTCATGCAAGCTTCCCTCCGCACCGAGCAGGCCCTGGCCGGCCAGCGATCCCCCATCGCCGGGCGCATAATTGGGACCCTGCTTGTGGTCGGGGTGTTCGTGGCCGTCTTCGCGGCCGTGGCCCCCTTACGCCGGTTGGCCCGCGACTACGGCAAGCGGCTGGGCCGGCTCTATGAGCCGAGCACGTCGCTGTTTGAGAGGCGAAGCGACCCGGGACGCGGTTCCGAGGTCTTACCGCCTTTGGTGCGAGCCATGTCCGAGGTGCTTGCGCGCGAAAAGATCGACGCCTACTGGGTGCGCCCCAACATGGATGACAACGGACAGCTTTGGCAACGGGTTGCCGAAGGGAACTGGCCCAGCGTTCCCCGCAGTACTGCCCATGCCGTCTTTCAACCCATGGGACAGTCCCACGGCCCTACCTGCCGCGTGATCCCCATGGCGAAGGTCGGCTACGAATTGGTGGTGTGTCCATGAAGCGCGAAGGCGGCCCGCCGCCGGACAGGAGCTTCGGGGAGTCGAGCGTCACATGATTGCCGATGTGATGGCTTCGCTGCTGTATTTCCTCGGGTTGGGCTACCTGGTCCAACGTGGAATAGATTTGCTCGGCTCCCAAGACCGGCAAAGCATGGGTATCGGGTCCAGTCCCATAGCGCCCTCGGATCTCGCTCGCGCCTTGTCGACTCGCATCGGCCTCGGCATGCTGGCCTACACTTCAGCCATCACCGCGGGGTTGCCGCTGCGCCTCGGGTTCTGGGTCGGGGCGATGGGCGCCGGACTTGGACTTCTTCTGGCGGCGAGGCGCCTCCGCCGCCGGCCGCTGGTCTGCCAGGTTTCACCCTTGGCCCTGGCGTGGCTCGGGCTCGCGCTCGCGCTGATCTTCACGCTGTCGATGATGCTACCCATGGACGTCCTGTGGGCCAACGACGCACGATCGGTCTGGTTCTTCCACGCGAAGATCATCTACTTCGCCAACGGGCTACGCGCCGACTCGGGCTGGAGTGAACCGGCCATCCGTTTTTCGCACCCCTACTATCCGAAGCTGGTGCCGATCCTGGCCGCCACCGAGATGCTCAGGTTTGGCTACTGGAACGAGTACCTGCCCAAGCTGGCCTTGGCCAGCCCGCTCGCGTGCTACGTGCTCGCGCTGTTCGCCGGGACGCGCGGGCGTGCTTCCGCGAGCGCGCTCGGCGTGACCGTCGTCGCGCTGCTTGCGACCGGCGCCCTGCTCCACGACGGCTACGTCGACGCGTACACGGCGCTCCCCGCGGCCGGCGCCCTGTGGGCTCTCTTGCGCTGGCTTTCCGGCGGTCACCGGCGGGACGCCGAGCACGCCCTGGTCCTCGTAGGTCTGGCCATGTCGACCAAAGAGGAAGGTCGGCTTTTCGCGCTGGCGCTCGGCGTTGGGCTGTCCCCATTCTTCCTAGTTCGGCGGGTGCGAAGCGCGGCGTGGCGGTTTCTTTGGTCGCGGGCCAGCCTGCCGATCTTCGCGCTGGCGCTTGCGCCAGCCCTGCTGTGGTCGATGCGCGCCGGCGGATTCGGTGTGCACAATTATCTGGAGCTGAACCTTTCGACCAAGATCCGCGCCCTGCACAGGCTTCGTACCGGCGCGCTTGCCAGCATCATGCGAGCGCTGATCGATCCGGCCTCGCACTGGTTCGACGCCGCAACCTCCGCCGTCTCGGGGCTGGCGGCGGTCGCGGGAGTGGCCAAGCTTCTCGGGATTCTGCTGTCGCGGCGCTTGCGGCTTGTCACCTTGGTTTGCATATCGACGGGGCTCGTCTACTTTGCCGAGCTCTGCGCCGTCTACCTCATGACCCCATACGACTTTGGATGGCAGCTCGGCAGCTCGGCGGACCGGGTAATGCTAGTCGCCTTCATGTGCCTGCTCGGCGTGCTGGCCGACGCACTGGAGGACATCGAAGACCTCCGGCTCCCGCGACGTCGCGGGTCGGCCTGAAGGAATCAGATCGTATCAAGCACGCCAGCGTCGACCGCCGGGGTGCTGGCCGGTCCGGCGTCGGCGGCCGCGCCATCCATCGAGACCGGCCCATCGGGCATGCTCGCAGGTTCGCTGTCAGTCGCGGCGTCAGGAACAGTCACCGGCGTGCTATCGATGGCGGACGAAAGGTCGGGGGCAGACTCGGCGTCTACCTGAGGCTCGACCTCGGGACCGTTCGCAAGCGCCGCATCGGGACTGGCGTCGCCCGATGTCGAACCGGAGACGTCGTTCGGTTGGCACGTGCCATTGCCCGTGCTTCCGTTGACACACTTGAGCCCACTCGCGCAGTCCGAGTTGATCTGACAGCGTCCGCCTACGTCCTCGCCGCATCCGCTTGCGAGGAACAGGGCGAGAGCCGAGGCGAGTAGGAAGACAGGTTGTCCAAGGATCGGTCGCATGGACGGCTGGCTTACCATTCCATCTCGCGTTCGTAAAGCCCGGTCCGTGTTAGGGTTGCTTCATGTTGCGCCGCACGCACGTCGCTCTAGCAAGTCTAGCCCTGGTCTCCGCCCTCCTCTGCGCCTTCACTCTGCAAGCCAGGCCCACTAAGAAACTGACGGCCGCCGAACGCGAGGCCCGCAGCTTCCTCGACATCATGACCGGCACCCTGCAGCCCTTGCAGGCCGTGGCCAACCAAGCCGCGTGGAACGCATCCACCGACGTGACAGCCGAGCACACGGCCGCCCGTACCGCGGCCGAAAAGGCCTTGGCCGCGGTCTCCGGATCGAAGCTGGTCATCGAGAAGACCGAGGCGCTCTTGGCAGCGAAGGCGGAGCTGGAACCGCTGACCGTCCGCCAGCTCGAAAAGCTGCTGCTCGCTGCGGCCGATGCGCCGGCCACCATCCCCGACGTCGTCGCCAAGCGCATCGAGGTGGAAGCCCGCCAGTCCGCGATTCTCGACGGCTACACGTTCTGCCTACAAACCGGCGCGGGCGGGACCTGCAAGCACCCCGTCTCGGCCAACGAAATCGACGATCTGCTGCGCAAGTCGCGCAATCTGAAGGAACGCGAGATGGTCTGGATCGCCTCGAAGGAGATCGGCCGCCAACTGCGCCCCGGCCTCATCGAGCTGCAGTCTCTGCGCAACAAGGTAGCGCGTGAGATGGGCTATTCCTCGTACTTCGCCCTGCAGGTGGCCGACTACGGCATGAGCGTCGAGGAAATGATGGCCCTGGTGGACAGCACCCTCGCCGCGATCGCGCCCATCTACGATGGGCTGCACTGCTTCGCCAAACACACCCTGGCGGAACGCTTCAAGCAACCAGTGCCGCGCCTGCTTCCGGCCCACTGGATCGGCAATCGCTGGGCGCAGTCGTGGCCGGGCCTGGTGGAAAGCGCAAACCTCGATCCCTTCTTCAAGAGCAAGAGCCGCGAATACATCGTCCGCACCGCCGAGGACTTCTACGTGTCGCTGGGCTTTCCGCGCCTGCCGGACGGTTTTTGGCAAAAGTCGGATCTCTATCCCGTCGACAAGACCTCGTCGCGCAAGAAGAACAGCCACGCCTCGGCCTGGCACATCGACGGTGAGCAGGACGTGCGCTCGCTGATGAGCGTCGAGCCCAACCAGCAGTGGTTCGGCACCGCCCACCACGAGCTCGGCCACATCTACTACTACCTGTCGTATGCACGTCCCGAGGTTCCCTTCCTGGTGCGTGCAGGCGCGAACCGCGCCTTCCACGAAGCCGTGGGCGAGCTGGCCCGTCTGGCCAGCGAGCAGCCGCCCTACCTGCGCAAGCTGGGCTTGGTGCGCGAGGGCCAGGCGCCCGATCCGGCCGGCTGGCTCTTGCAGTCGGCGATGGATCTCGTGGTGTTCCTGCCCTTTGCCGCCGGCACCATGACCCACTTCGAGCGCGACCTTTACGAAAACGATCTTTCGCCCGAGGAATGGCAAGCGCGCTGGTGGCAGTACGTTTCGCGCTACCAGGGCGTGCAAGCGCCCAAAGCGCGTCCTGAGGATCTCTGCGACGCCTGCACCAAGACGCATATCAACGACGATCCCGCGCAGTACTACGACTATGCCCTGGCCACCCTGATCAAGTTCCAGCTACACGACCACATCTGCGGCAAGATCCTAGGTCAGGACGTGCGGGCCTGCGACTACTCGGGCAACCAAGAAGTGGGCAAGTTCCTAAAGAGAATCCTTGCCCTCGGGGCGACCCGCGATTGGCGAACCGTGATCCACGAAGCGACCGGCGAGGATATCGGCCCGCGCGCCATGCTCGCGTACTTTCAGCCGCTGGTCGCGGATCTTGACAAGCGCAACCTCGGCCTCGATTGCTCGCGCTGAGTGCTTCCCTACGGACAGGTTCCAGCGGACGGCCCGTTGACTGTGCAGTTGCCAGTGTCGCACTTGCTGCCCGCACAACACGGTTGACGGGCTCCACCGCAGGCTTGGCACGTCGCCGTGAGCGATCCGGTGCTGGTCTTGCAAACCAGGCTCGCGCTTGAGCAGGTCGAGCCTGTGCAACACGCCTTTCCTTCTGAGCCGCACGCCACGCAGGTCGAGGTCCCCGTCATCGAGGACTGGCAGATGGCGTCGGCGTTGCAGGTTCCGGTCCCAGTGCTGTAGAGCGAAACTCCACAACAGGGCTCGGTCGCATCTCCGCAATGAACGCAGGTTCCGCTTGTCGTCGCGCCGAGCTGGCAGGCCGTGTTGGGTGCCGTGCAGCGAGCGTAAGTGTTGGGCGCGCAGCACGCATCGTCCTGGGCACCACAAGTCCCGCAAGCACCTGCCGAGCAGGTCTGAGCGTTGAGCCCCGTGCAAGTCCTGTTCGCGGCGATGCAGACGCCCATCGAATAGGTCGCAGAGGGAACACAGCACCCATCATCGCCGCAGTAGTTGCCGTTGCAGCAGGGCTGATTCGCGCCTCCGCATGCAGTGCAGGTCGCGCCGGCTAAGGCTCCGGTGTTGCAAACTGTGCGCGGGGCCGTGCAGGTCGAGTTGCTGCAGCAGCTGTCGCCGCTTCCCCCGCAGGTGCCGCAGGCGCCGGCCGCGCACTTTCCGCCCGAGGCGCAGGTGTCTTGCGCTGCCACGCAGACGCCGTAGACACAGCACCCGCTGCCGGAGCAGGTGTTTCCGTCGCAGCATTTCAGCCCGGGCGTTCCGCAGGTCGGGGCGTCGGGGCTCCCGGATCCACCCGCACCGCCGGTTCCGCCCGTCGCCCCCGCGTCGCCGCTCCGGCCGCCCGTCGTCGCGGCATCCGCGACGGTAGAGGCGCCGCCATCGTCTGTCCCACCGCTGCCGGAACCGCCGCCGACGACGACGGTGCCACCGGGGCTCGAGGTCCCTCCCGCGGCGCCTCCGATGTCGCCGCTTCCGCCGGTCTCCGCCATCGCGTCTTGGGTACCGACCACGCCGCCGGTCTCCGCCACGCCGCCCGTGCCCGTCGTAACGATGACGGTCGATCCACCACTGGCAGCCATTCCCACGTCGACCATTGCGCCGCCGGCTTGCACCGCTCCCCCGGTACTGCTCAACCGTCCTCCCGAGCCCACCATGGGAGCATCCAAGGGCGCATCGGCGGCGTCGCCGGGTATCGTGACCGCGCCGTCGATCGCCAGCAAGCCACCCGTCCCACCTTGACCCAAGCCTGCCCCACCCGCGCCGGCCCCGCTGCCAGCGTCGGAGAGCGCGCCGGCTCCGCCGGTGTTCGCGGCGGAGGAAGTCGTTCCGGCAAGACCCGTGGCTCCGCCCGTGGCTGCTGGCCGCGCGCCCGTGCCTCCGCTGCCCGCCGTACTGACGTTAAGGCCTTCCTTGTTGGTTGAGCAGGCGAGCACAAACGTGGATGCGACCAGCGCGACTACCAGGTCGAAAGCTGGTCTCGGCCGCCACACCCCAATGCTCGATGTCTTCATGCTGCTTCCTCCACGAACGGAGCCGTCTTGCTCGGAATCAGAACGCAGGGGCGCCTCGTTCCTGAATTTGATTGAATACAAATTGTATTACGATCAACGGAACCAATCGAGGAAATACCCGCAGCCGAGCAAAAAAAAACTCCACGAAGCCAGGCTCGCTGCGCTGTCTTCGTGGAGCTTGTCGGCGGGGCAAATGCCCCACCACCGGGCTACCCCGGTCTACTGGCAGGTCGCTGCGTTTCCGGCGCCGGTGCAGGTCCCCGAGTTGCACACGCGGCCAGTGCAGCACCGCAAGCCGGTTTCGCCACACTGCCGGCACGCGGTTCCGCCGTCAGCAGCTTCGCAAAGCAGGCCGGTGCCGCAGGTGCCACCGCCGCCACCACCGCCGCCACAGCAAGCTTGATCCAGTCCGCCACAGAGCTCGCAAGTTCCGCCGCCACCGCCGCCGCCACCGACGCAGCCGGTCCCCGCCGCCGTGCAGACACCGCCGGCACAACAGGCCTGGGTTTCACCGCCGCACGCCTCGCAGGTGCCCGGGTTTCCACCCCCGCTACCTTGGCACACGGCCCCAGAGGCTGTGCAGCGGAAGGTGCCACCGCCACCGAGGCGACAGCAGGCATTGGTGAGTGCACCGCAGGCACCGGCGTCGCCCACGCAAGCACCGGCTGTACAAACGCCCAAGCCTCCACTACAGGCAGTTCCCTCGTTCACACATTGCGTAGCCCCACCAGTGCCCGCCACGCAGCAGCCGCCGCCGGTGCAGCTGTCACCCGCGCAGCACACCTGGGTGTCACCGCCGCATGGGCGGCAACGAGCGGCACCACCGTTACCCTGGCAGGATAGATTCGCCGCGCTGCAGGTGTTGCCGGCACAACAGGCCTCGCCGTCAGCGCCACAGGCTGTGGCATCGATAGCCGGGACGTCCCGTTCCTGCGCATCTTTGGCGACGTCCTCGTTGGCCGGCGCATCTGCAGGGCCGTCCGCCGCACCGTCAATCGCCGCGCCGCCAGTTCCGCCGGCACCGCCGGTAGCACCGTCGATGGCACCACCCGAACCGCCAAGACCGCCGTCGATGGCACCGCCGGAACCGCCGCGCCCGCCGTCGATGACACCGCCCGAACCGCCGCGTCCGCCGTCGGTAGCGCCGCTGGAGCCACCAATGGCTCCGCCCGCGCTAGTCGAACCGCCAAGAGCGGCGTCGGCCGTGCCGCCCGATCCGCCGCTCGCTGCGTCGGCGGGGACACCAGATCCGCCGGCGTTCGTGCCGGTCGAGCCGCCAACGCTTGTCGCGCCGGCAGAACCGCCACGCCCGCCAGCACCGACCGTGGAGCCGCCGGCGCCCACGCCAGCGGCTCCGCCAGCGCCCCCTACTTCGCCGACGTCACCTTTGGCATCGCCAGAGGCATCCTTCTTACTGCTGGGAGTAGAATCGCTCGAGCATCCCACCGCGCCGAGCGCGGCAATGGCCGCGCACGCCAGCCAGACGCGAGGTACGCCGAGAGCCGAAACGAGCTTATGCGTGTTCATGAATCGTCCTCCAGATGCTGTTCAAAGCAAACCAACCGACCGATTAGAGGCACTAGGTGCCCTACATCGTCACCTGGCCAGCTCCTGCGACACCCTAGTCCACATGCGCCAATTAGACGCGACGGAACATACGCATCCTATTCTCTTCTTGCTATCTCCTCAACGAAGTAGGCACTTCTGTGCCGTGCGTCGGGCAAATGCGAATCCCAGCAGGCCGGGGAACAGAACACCAACTTGAGCTTGCCCGAGTTGCAGGTGGAGACGGAGCAGCGAATCACCTTGCCCCCGACGGCGATGGGCTTGCGACACATGGAGCAGAGAAAAGCGGGACCACCAGTCATGGCGTGCTGTCTACCACAGACCGACCCGCGCTTTCGCTGCTTAGAATGGGCCCTTTGCCGAAACGCGCCCGAATCCGGTTGACCGACGACAAGACGTGCTGCTCGCGCAGGAGACGCAACTCGAGGGTACGCTTGCCGGGAAAATCCACCAGACCGAGGCCGATCAGCATCACGAGCAAACCTGGCCCCGGTACCAGCGGCAGCGCCATCACGAAGCCCGCCAGCAGCAGCAGCACGCCGGCAGTGTTCTTGGCCCAAAACATAAGGACTCGCAGCGGCCTGTGCGACCCCGCAAGGCCTCCCTGCGGTCTGGCGCGCACGAAGTAGTCCGACGGCAAGACCAGAATCAGCACCAGCCCCAGCACGAGCGAAAGCGTGGGCAGCCCGAAAGCCAACGCAAGACCGGCCGGCGAACGGAGGGTGCCGAAACCAGTCAGCCAGCGTCGAATCTGCTCGACCACGCGACAAGGATACTCGACCAGCCCGCGCGCTGGTTCACCTTCGCAGATTTGGCGCCCGCGGAAGGTGGCCAAAGCTTGTTGCCGGACGTTTCAAACGCTCCCGCGAGAACGCCCGGCCGCAAGCTCGCTTAGCAGCCCAGCCAGCTGCGGTCCCCGCTCGACCAACGCGCCCGTGGCGCGCAGACGGGCCCGTCTCGGCATGCCTGGCACCACCGCGGTCTCCGGGTCCTCTACGACCGCGACGCCGCCCGCGGCATAGATCGCTCCCAAGCCATCGGCCCCGTCGCTGCCCATGCCGGACAGGACGACACCGGCCGCATGCGCGCCGAAGCTTCTGGCGAGCGATTCGAGAAGCACGGTCGCGGACGGACGAAAACCGTCGACCGGCTCGCCGGCGCGAAGATGAACCAAGCCGCCAGTGTGAATCTCCATGTGCATGTCGTCGGGCGCCACCACAACGTCGCCGGGTGCGAGCTGGTATCCCGACCTGGCGGACCGCACGGAGAGTCTCGACGCCGAAGCGAGCCAGGCGATGAGTGTTTCCGTGAAGCCTCGTTCGGTGTGCTGAACCAGCACGATGGGAACAGGAAAGTCCGAGGGAAGCCCGGCGAGCAGGTCGCGCAGGACGCGCGGCCCCCCGGTGGATCCAGCAATTCCCACGACCGAGATTCGGCCCGCTTCTGCCGAGAGCCCCGGACCGTCTTTGATCTGGGTTGAGCCCCTCCGCGCAGCGGCCGCGTGCGCCAGGCGTCGGATCGCCTGGGCCAAGGCCGCGACCTCCTCGGCATCGAGCCCCGTGGCCGGCTTCACGAACATATCGAACGCGCCGCCTCCGCTTTGGCCTTTCAGCAGCCGAGCCGCGCCCTGCTGGTCTTGCGTGACGAGCAATATGCCCGGGCTGCAGGTGAGCAGGATCTGCTGTGCCGTCTCATCGCCATCCATCATCGGCATGAGTAGGTCGAGCGTGACGACATCCGGGCGCAGCTCTCGGGCCAGTCGCAGTGCTGTAACGCCGTCGCTCGCCTCGCCGGCCACCACGATGTCGCCGGTCTGCACCAGCGAGGTTCGCAAGACCTCCCGCACCAGCGGGGAATCGTCGACCACCAGCACGCGAATCTTGTCGGCCGGCTCCGACGCCAAAACGGTGCGGGAGACGACCGGTCGACCCTCGCGCACAATCCTTCGGATCGTGCCCGCAAGCTCGCGTGCCCCTTGCTGATCGAAGCCCCTGGCTGGTTTCAGGAACACCCCGAGCGCGCCGTGCCCGAGCGCCGCGACGGCCAACCCGCGCGCGTCCCCGCCGTCGCGAGCTACCACCAGAATCGGGGTCGGTCGCACGCGCATGATTTCGGTGGTGGCAGCGAGGCCATCCTTGCGTGGCATGAGCACGTCCATGGTCACGATGTCGGGACCCAGCTCCTGCACCTTTGCGACGGCCTCTTCACCGTCGCCTGCCTCGCCCACCACCGCCAGATCGTCCGTGCGCTCGAAGGCCTCGCGCAAGACCGCGCGAATCAGGGGAGAATCGTCCACCACCAGCACGCGGGTTTTCATGACGGCACGACAAAGGGTCGAATGGTCTGCCAGAGCAACGCCTGGTTGAAGTCGCTCTTGTCGATGTAGGCCGACATGCCGGCCTTCATGGCCGCCTGCTTCTCGGGCTCGCTGCTGCGCATAGAGATTGCGACCACCGGGACGTGTCTGGAGGACTCACGACTGCGCAGGGTACGCACCAGTCCCAACCCGTCGAGGCGTGGCATGTCGATGTCGGTGACGACGATGTCCACCCGCGAATGTGCGCCGAACATTGCCAGGGCTTCCTCACCATCCACCGCCACCAGCACGTGCAGCCCATACGATCGCAGGGCCTGGGCGATGATCTCGCGAACCACCGGCGAGTCGTCGGCCACCAGCGCAACCCGACCCTCGGCGCAGCGGGCGTCGCCCTGTGCGGGCGGCATTTTCCTTCGGCCGCGCGAGCGCGCACGAAGCACCAGCTCCGTGGCCTTCAGCACCAACGCCAGCGCGCCGTCCTCAAGGTTCACCGCCGCGACGACCAGGGCCAACTTTTCGAAGAGCCTGCCCATCGGCTTGAGCACGACCTCGCGTTCGAGGTGCGCACGCGTGCCGGCCAGGGCGACCAGATCGGCACCGCTTTGCGCGATCACGATGCGCGTATCCGAGCCGACTGTTTCCACCTCGTCAAGGACCTGGCCAAGGTCGAGCAGGGGAACCGGACCGCCCGCGTATTGAACGCTTGGCCCATCGGGCCCTTCGAGACACGGAAGATCCTTGGCTTCGATCAGCGCTCGTACCGAGGCGGCAGGCAGCGCGTACATGCCAACCCCGACACGAAACAAAACCACGCGGGTGATGGCTACCGTCAGCGGCACGTCGATGTCGAAGGTGGTCCCGCGCCCGAGCTCGCTCTTCACCTCGACCTTGCCGCCAACGTTTTCCACCACGTCGAGAACGATGTTGAGGCCGATCCCTCGTCCGGACACTTCCGATACTTGGTCGCGGGTCGAGAAGCCGGCCGCAAAGATCGCGCGCAGGAGCTGCTCGCGATTGGCGGACTCGGCGGTCGCGACATCCATCAGCCCGACCGCGGGCGCTCGCCGGCGCACAGCCTCGACATCAATGCCGCGTCCGTCGTCAGAGACTTCGAGGTGCAGCCTCTGACCGACGAGGCCTGCGGTGATGCGCACAGTGGCCGCGGCCGGCTTTCCAACCCGCATGCGTTCGTCGGGCGGCTCAACCCCGTGATCCACAGCGTTGCGCAGGAGGTGCAACAGCGGTTCCTCCAGCATCTCAAGCAGGGCTTTGTCGACCTCCACCTGCTCGCCCGAGATCTCGACGTTGATCTGCCGCCCCAGGGACCGGGCAAGCTGGCGCAATGGGAGTGGAAAGTGGTCGAGCAGGGTCGCCAGCGGAATCATGCGCAGCTCGCGCGTGGTGGCGTCGAGATCCCCGATGAATCGTTCGAGGTCGTGGTTCTCGTCGCGCAAGCGCGACTCGATGGCGGACAGATCGCCGAGGACACTGGTCCACGCCTCGAAATGGTCCTCCCGTGGGGAAGCCGGGCGCTCTTGCGCGACCGATTGCAGGGATTCGCGCACATGCCGCACGGCCCGTGCGAGCTGCCGCCAGCGAACACTGGCAAGCAAGAGGTCGGAAACCATTCCGCGCAAGTGATCGATTTTCTCGGAGGTGACCCTGATGGATCCCTCGCGCTTGACGAGCACAGGCGTGGGCGTCGCCTTTCCGCCCCCGAGGTCAGGAATCGGCGTCGCACTCGATGTCTCAGCTGGCTTGGGCGGAGGTCGGACGGCGGCTGGTGCTACCTCGAGGACCGGCGGTGGCATTGGCTCGGGCGCGGGTTGGCCGAGCAGCGCCGCGATCTTGGCCAAGAACGCGTCGGCGTCGCTCGACCGAGCGTCGGGGTCCTCGCGGGTCAGCCGGGAAACAAGATCGAGGCCGCCCAGGATCAAGTCGCCGTCTGACTCCACCGGCGGAGTGCCTCGATCGCGCACCAGCTTGACATAGTCTTCAATCGCGTGAACGGCCCTTGCAGTCAGGGCAAATCCAACCAGGCTGGCTTCGCCCTTCAAGGTGTGAGCTTCACGCAAGAACGGGGCGGGATCTCCCGCCGACCGCTCGACTTCGATCCACAGCAGATTGAGCTTCCCCACACGCTCCGTGGCGACCTGGCGGAAGAGCTCCAGCCTTTTCCGTCTTCTGGTCTCCTGGTCGACGGCCACGGCAAACTACTCCGACTGCGGCCTGGATGGGCTGTTCTCCGCCGTAGCGTGATTCTGTTCCGGCGAAGCGTCGCGCAACCTGTCGCGACTTCCGCTGGTGCCGACCATGCGGTCCAGTCGGAGGGCGGCATGCACGAGGTCCTGGGCAGTCGCTGCGGTCTGGCGCGTGCTGGCGATGGCGTCGGTGACCGTCGCGGCCATGTCGTCCATGCTGCGCCCGACCTGCTCGGTAGCTTTACGCTGTTGCTGGGTGACCAGCGCGATGTCGCGGGCCGAGCGCGACGTCTCTTCCGACAGCGCAATGCCCTCGTGTCCAGCTTGCACCGCCGATTGCGAAGCCGACCGCATGTCGTTCATCAGCCGCCTGATGCCGGCGACTGACTCCATCACGCTTTCCGCCAGGCGGCGCATTTCGGCCGCCACCAGAGTAAAGCCACGTCCAGCTTCCCCGGCTTTGGTTCCTTCCAGCGCGGCGTTGAGCGCCAAGAGGTCGGTACGATCAGCCACCTGCATGATCACAGCCAGGATTTCCGCCACGCGCTCGGCGTGGTTGTTGAGCTCTTTGATCCGGTGGGCGACCTCGCGGTTTCCGTTCACGGTCCGTTCCGCGTTGCCAAGCACCGCCGAAGAGCTCTCCGCGATCTGCTGCGCGGACGCGAGCATCACCTCCATGGTGCCGCGGGTTTCGTCGATGGCGCCGACCTGTTGGGTGCTCGCGGTTTCTTGGCTGCGCGCGAGGCCCGCCAGATCCTGCGATAGCTGCGTGAGCCGGGTCGCGAGCTCGAGCATGGGGCGCGCGATGGTTCCCGAGACAACCCATGCGGCGAGGAAACCGATGAGAAGAATGAACCCACTGACGACGAGCGCCGTGCGCGTGCTGGTCTGGATCTCTTGCGTGATCGATTGGCGCGAGAACCCTGCCGCCAGGGTCCCGATGTCCTTGCCGTTCCATCGCATCGGTTCGAAAACGTGCAGAAGCTCGCCCCGCTGCTCGACCCGGGTCACGGTGGTGGTTTCGAGAAGCTCGGCTCCGGCGGGCATGCGCGATTCGGCATGGCGCAAGTACACCGATCCGTCTGGCTTCAAGACCACCACGTAGAGCAGATCCTTGTGCTCCTTGATGGCCGCCAGCGAGTTTTCGGCCTGGGACTTGTCGAGGTCAAGATCGACCGCGGGCGCGATCAGCTTGGCCAGGATGCCGCTGATCCCAAGCGCCCGTGTCTCCAGCGCTTGCGAAGCGATGCTGCCCTGTCGGTAGATGAGATACCAGGCGAACGCCAGCGTGAAGGCCAAGAAGAGGCCCGTGTAAGTAACCACCAGCTTGGTGCGCAGGCCGAATGTTCTCATGCTTCCACCGTGTCGGCAGGTGAATCGATTCCCGAAAGACTCACCGCCGTAGCGATCAACCTGGGGACGTCGAGCAGGGCCACCCGATTGTCTTGCCAGACGAATTCTTCGCGAACGAATTCGGGAAGTGGCGGCCCGACGGTATCGAGCCCGGTCACGTGCTCGGTGAAGCCGTGGATGCCCTCGGCCACCAGCGCCATTTCGTATTCGCCGTGGCGCACGACAACCAGGCGCGGAAGGGTCGCCGTGTTCTCGCTCGACAGCAGCCCCGCACCTCCCGTCATCTGTTCAAGGCTGACGACCGTGACCAGCCGTCCGCCCAGACAGGTGATGCCCAAGATGTGGCTCGGCGCCGTCGGTACCCTGGTCACCGCTCCCTTGAGCGCGACCTCGACGATCGCGTGTACGTTCAAAGCAAACCAACGCGTTCCAAGACGGAGCAGCATGAGCGACAGCGCCCGCACGTCACCGAGCGGGCTTGCCTCATGAATGATGGCAGCCTTGCGCTCCCCGCTACTGCCAACAGAGCCGCCATTCATACCAGCAACTCTCGGCAGAGGGCGCTCACGCGCGTGACCACCGCGATGGCGCCCGAGAGCTTCGAGACAAAGGCGTCAGGCCGGATCTCTGCCAATCGGTCCTGCAGCTCGGCTTCCGTGCGCCCCGAGACCAGAATCACCGCGCTCTTGCGATTCACGGATGTCTCGCGGAATCGCCGGCATAGGTCGGCCACGTCCAGGTTCGGCATGTGCACGTCGCTGACCAGGACGGCCGGCGCGAACAGGTCGAACTGTTCGACCGCCTTGTCGATGGTAGAGGCGGTTCTCACGCTGTAGTCGTGCATCTCGAAAACGTCCGCAAGTGCAACGGCCGCCACCGGACTATCGTCCACAACCAGAAGTCTGCGCGGGGCGGAACCAGCGACCTCGGCGCCACCGGGCGGCGTTCGCTCGCACGTGTCGGAAGCCTCCTGCAGGAGATAGCCCAGACGGCGGAGCGAACGCATGCACGGAACCATGGACCCCGCCAGGCCCGCCGCCAAGAGCCTGGCCGCGCCCTCGCCCTCGGCGGCCGCCTTCGACAGCTCGGCCTTGTCCAACATCGCAGCCTCGCCGGCGATGGTGTGCAGATCGGCGGCGAGCTGCGAAGCCGCGTCGGGCGTGGGATGGCTGATGGAAGCCATTCCCTCCAGCACCTTTTGCCGCGCAGTCTCAAGCAGGCGCGAAAGCATGGATTCACTAACCAGCGTAAGCATGGGGCCCAGGATGTCCATCGACTGGTCGGAAGGGCCGCTTTAGGACCATAGGGAATTTCGGCGAATCGCCCGATTACCTTAAGGGAGACAGCCGAGTATCCGATGTGGGGGGAGGCCTCCTCGCCTACCCAGAGACAATTCACTTAAGAGAACACACGCCAAGAAGGTCAGCGGCTCGATGACATCCTCGCCCAATCCGGCAGCACGCGGAAGGCTGGCCTTTCTGCGTTCCACGCAAGAGACCGCGCGTCCGCCGGGCAAAATCCTGATCATCGACGACTCGCTCGTCGTGCTCGACACAGTGTCCGCATTCTTGCAGGACATGGGCTGGACCGTGCTGACCGCCCAAAGCGGCGTAGAGGCGATCAAGCTTGCCTCGGGCCCTGACCTGGACCTCGTCATCTCGGACCTCAACATGCCCGACATGAACGGCATCGAGGTCTTCCGTCGCATCTACGCGCTGGATCCCATGCTACCCGTGATCATCCTCAGCGAGGAAGGCGCTATGGCGCAGGTGCTCGAATCGGTGCATGCGGGCGTTTTCGACTTCGTTCCCAAGTCCGACCACGTCCGCATGCTGCCAGCCGCAGTAACCCGAGCGGTGGCGCACTGTCGCCTCTTGCGAGAAAACCAACGCCTGGCGCACGACCTGATTCGGGCCAACGAAGTCCTGGAACGCCGGGTTGCCGAGCAAGCTCACATGCTGGAGGAAAAGCTGCGGCGAGAAGCGGCGTTAGAACGGGAGGCGGAGCTCGCGCCGCTGCGCCGAGAAGTTGAAATCGCGCGGCGAATTCAGACCTCGGTCTTGCCGACCGAGCTTGGCGTCGCGGGACTGCAGATGGCGGCCAAAATGATCGCCGCTTCGGCAGTGGGCGGCGACTACTATGACGTTCGCGTGACCGGCGACGGGTGCTGGATCGGAGTCGGAGATGTGGTGGGACACGGCCTCGAAGCCGGATTGGTCGTGCTGATGATCCAAAGCGGCACCGCGGCGCTCATCACCCACAACCCGGATGCCCTCCCCCATCACATTCTTCCGGCCCTCAACCGGATGCTGTTCGACAACCTTCGGCACCGCATGGGACGCGACGACCACGCCACCTTGACCATGCTGCGTTTCTTCGCCGACGGACGCTTGAGCTACGCCGGGGCGCACGAGGACATCATCATCTGTAGTCCGTCGGGATCGGTCCGTACCATCCCGACCCATGGGAGCTGGCTTGGCATCAGCGCGAACATCGGTCACGAGCTGGAAAGCCGAACCATCCAATTGGCGCCAGGCGATCTGGTGGTGCTGTACACCGACGGAATTCCCGAGGCTCGGCGCAACCACGAGTGCTTCGGCATGTCCCGCCTGGTTGCCGAGGTGGAAAGCAGACACACCCAACCGGTCGAGACAATTCTGGAAGGAATCCTGTGCGCTGTGACCGGCTTCTGCGGCGGCAGCCCCCAGGACGACGCCACGCTGCTGGTATTCCGCTACCTTCCCTGAACCTCCCACGTCGCCTCGACCCTGCCCATGGGCGAAGCGATGCGCAGAATCAGGCGACCCGAGTCGGGTCCCACGAATGCATCGCCATCGGGGCGCACGAAACGAAGCGTGTAGGTGCGCGAGAACGGCGTGTGATCGGGGAAGAACTCGGTCTCGTAGATCTCCGGCAGCTTCTCAACCTTCACGGTGGTGGGCGAAAGCTCCGCGCCAGTTCCGTCGAGGAGCGTGACCCGCCAGGGCGAGTTTCTGCGCTCAAGGTCGTTCCACCTGTCGGTCGTGCTTTGTGCCACCAGATGAATCTCGTACGCAGCGCGCACCATGTCCTGCTGGGACTTGCTGAGCGCCTCGCGCTCTCCGTCGGGTAGGCTGTAGACCTTGGCGTACTTGGCGACATAGGCCTGGCGAAAATCCCAACTCTTGAACGTGGCCCAAATCTCCATGACCGTCCCAACGTCCTCCACCAGCTTCGCATGTCTGGTCCAGGCGTTGTGCACGGCCAGGTAGTCGTCACTCCGGTAGTACTTGGTGGCCCCCGAAAAATCCAAGGGCTTGAGCCGCGACAAGGCACACCCCACGGCGCCCGCGCCCAGGACGATCGCACACAGCCATCGCACAAGGGCACGGAGTCTCACGTGAAGTCTCGCTTCCTAAACAGGGTCACGAGGGGGGCTTCCTTTTCCAGTGCCTCACGCCCTCCCTCCTCGCGGTCGACAAGCCCGATGATGAGCCGAACGTCGAGGCCGAACTCACGCGCCCGCGCGATCGCGTTCAGCGCCGAGCCACCCGTGGTCACGACATCCTCGAAGATCGCCACCGGCATGGAAGGCCGAAGCAGCTTGGTGCCTTCGATCCACTGCCCGGTGCCGTGGCCCTTGACTTCCTTGCGTACGTAGAACGCTGGCAGGGGCTTACGGCCGAGGTAGCTCAAGGTGGACACCGCCGACGCCAGCGGGTCCGCGCCCATGGTCACGCCGCCCACGGCCTCTACCTCGGGCGCGCGTTCGGCGAGGATCTGTCCGAATAGCCATCCAACCAGGAAGTGACCTTCGGCGCTAAGAACCGCCTGCCGGCAATCGATATAGAAGTTGCTCTTGAGACCGGACTTCAGCGTGACTTCGCGCTCTTCGTAGGCGAGACGACGAAGCAAATCGAGGAGTCGTACTCGATGACGGTCGAATTGCTCGCTGGCACTCATGCCGCCGTTTTTACCACGGCCTCGGGCCGGCGCGACGGATTACAGCTTAAGCCCGTCGAGGGGGTCGTCGGAGATCGGCTTGCGATCGCGGATTAGCTTGGAAGGAGTACCGGAGCTCGTGTCCTTCTTTGTGTCCTTGTCCTTCTCCCGGCTGGCGGAATGCGTGCTGCTTGCGACGTGGCGGCTGGCACGGGCCTCGTCGAGCTGCTTTTGAATCGCGGCGCGCTCGGCGTCGCTCTTGGCCTCGGCGAGCTGCTTCTTGAAGCTGGCTTCCAGGAGCTCCATCTTGCGCTCTTGCTCGGTCAGGCGCAGCCGCTCGCGTTCGAGGGCCTGTTGCTTTTCGGCTTCTTGGATGGCCAGTTGCTTATGGTGGTCGGACTTGATCTTCACAATCGCGCCGCCGGCGATGACCAGGATGGCGACCACGACGCCGGCGATGAGCCCCATCGGGGCTTTCTTGGCTGCCTTCACAGCGGTCTTGACCTGCGCATCCAGACGCATCTTCTCTTGCGCGAGCGTGGTCTCCGCTTCGATGCGCGCACGGCGCTCGGCCTCTTCGAGGCGCAGCCGCTCTTCCCGCTCTCGCGCTTCCTTTTCGTCGGCGAGTCGCTTGACCCTGGCCTCTTCTTCACGCCGCGCACGTTCGGACTCTTCCCTGGTCCGACGCTCGGACTCTTCCTTGGCCCGGCGCTCGGCATCTACGCGGGCTTCGGCATCCGCCCGCTCTTTCTTGACTCGATCTTCTTCTTGCTTGCGCAGTTCCTTAAGAGACTTGAGGACCGAATTGTCGCGTGAGTCCAACATGGTTCTCCTTATCGCTTTGTCACGCGCCCTGGCGCGACCACGTTCCGATATCTAACACAGATCGAAGTGCAAGCGAACGCATCAGAACCGGCCCGAGCCTTGCGGGCTGGTTGATTGTGCTTCGCAAACTGTGAATCTGCCACCTTCATCGGGCTTTGAGTGCAAGCCGCAAGCCCAACCGCAAGCCCATTCGTCGGCAGGCTTCGGATGCATGCCCGGCGAAATCGCGATGGATTTTCGTAGGCCCGGCCCTGCGGCCATACCCGCTGCGGGGGAGGTTCTCCCCACGCCCGGGGTGTGGACGCCTCACGCGGCGCCCGTCGTTGGTGCCGTCCAGCAATCATGCCAGCTCGCCCTTCGCCGACCGAAAGCTTGCGACGACGGTCGCGGCCAGATCGTCGATCGAGCGCCCGTCGGTAACGACGGTCTCGTGGGCCACTTGCCGGTAGAGCGGTTCGCGACGCGCGAGGACCTCTTCCACTTCCTCGGTAAAGCTCTTGCTGCCCGTCAGCGACGGACGCGACTTGTCACCACCGATTCTCGCCACGATGGTGGAAGGCCTGGCGCGCAGCCAGAAGACGCGACCACCCACGCGCAACGAGGCGATATTGGCCTCGCGCTCGACGACACCGCCGCCGCAGTCGATGATGATGCCCTGCTGCGCACCGAACTTGCGGCAGATCTGCTCTTCCAAGTCGCGGAAATAGACCCAGCCCGAGGCGGCGACGATCTCGGGAATCGGCTTGCCTGCTTGGCGCACGATCTCTTCGTCAAGGCTCACCCTCGACATGCCGAGCAACTCGCTAAGCTTGTGCGCGATGGCGCTTTTGCCCGTGCCGCGGTAGCCGACCAGCACGAGATTCACAGCCGCGCCTCGATCACGGCGCGCATCGTATCGGCCGGCGCCGGCTGCCCGGTCCAAAGCTCGAACTGCACCATGGCCTGCCCAAGAAACATCTCCATACCCTCCACAACGCGGCAACCGGTCGCTGCTGCATCCCTCAGAAGCCGGGTTCGGCGGGGGTTGTAGACGACGTCAAACACGGCCAAGTCGGACCTGAGCAAACCGGCGGGAACCAACGACCTCTCCGTGTCGGGCGTCATGCCGATGGGTGTGCACTGCAAAAGGATGTCGGCTCCGGCCACCGCGGCCGTCAAAGACCGCTCGTCAAGGCGCAGGGTCCGCGCCTTCAGGCCCGCCCTGTCCCCGATGTCGCGACCCAGCGCCGCAAGCTCTCCGTCCACAACGCCGAGAATGCTCAGCTCGGCGGGCTTTCGCCGCAGGGCGATCGTCATAGCGACGGCGCGCGCAGCGCCGCCCGACCCGAGCACAAGGACCCGGCTGCCATCGGTCGTGATGCCCGCCCGGCGCAAAGCGTCCAGCGCACCCTGCCCGTCTGAGTTGTAGCCGACTAGCCTGCCGTCTTGGTTCACCACCGTGTTGATGCAACCGATGGCGGCCGCCACCTTGTCCACTTCGTCGACCAGCGACAGGGCGGCCGCCTTGTGGGGCATGGTGATCGAGAGTCCCCGGTAGCCCAGGGCACGTACACCAGCCATGGCGGCGGGTAGATCCGCCGGGCTGACATCGTGCGCGACGTAGACCAACGGCAATCCCAGCTTTTCGAAGGCGGCGTTGTGAATCGCTGGCCCCATCGAATGTCGGGCGGGCAGACCGAAAAGGGCACAGACAGAGAAGCTTGCGTCGATTCTGGACATGACAAGGGTGTGCGGCGACCCGCCCCTGTTTTCTACCACTTCAGTTGCTGACCACGACGTTGTTCTGCACGGAATTGTTGTCGTCGCATGCGTTCTTGCCCGAGTTGCACAGCACGGCGGCGATCCCGCCCGCGCCCTGGCTGCCGCCGTCTCCGGCTCCCGTGCCCATCGTCATTTCCAGCGCGACGGTGGTGCGGCCGTCGATCGCGGTGCCTTCTGACCGGATGACCACGGCCTGGTTGCCGCCCACGGTCGGGCCGTCGACGGTGAACTTACCCATCCGGCATTCGGCCGTGTCGTTGCGGATGTAGACGCTGTAGACGCCCATGAGCTGCGCCGCAAGCCCATGGGGATTTCCCGGCACCGGACCGCCGTGGGCGATGCTGGTCGGGTAGTTCACCCGCCACAGCGGTATACCCGCGCTGTCGGTCAGGATGGCACCGCGACCGACGGGGAGCCCGGAAACCGGATCGAGGTTGGCGGGAATCTCGTCGGCGGGATTGGGCACGTGGCTCGCGCCACCCAGCAGCTCCGTGAGATCGGGCGTCACCGGGCCGTTCAGAATGTCGCGCGCACGCTCAAGGCCCGCCTCGGCCACGTAGAGGGCTTGGTTGCGCAAATTGGTGTTGGTGAGCATCTGCACGTTCGACCGGGTGAGAAAGAGGCCCGTCATACCGAGCCCGAGCAAGACGATCATGATCAACATGACCGCAAGCAAGATGACGCCGCGCTCGCCCCGGTTGCGGCCGGAGCGGGCCGTGGCACATGGTTGCGCACACATCATCCGGTAACCTCGGCAGTTTGTGCGGCCCGCTTGAGCGAGATGTCCGCCCGGAACCGCAGCGGCGCGACTGGCGCCTCCGTGTGGCGCGATGCAAGGACTCGATGGTGCAATCGACCCGAGCAACAAGCGCGCTCAGGCCAGTCTCCATCAGGCCCAGTTGATGGTGCGCTAAAGGACGATGATGGAGAGGCGCTGGCGAGCGCTTGCGCGCTGCTTTTGCGGAGTTGTGGTATCAGGGGATGGTCTGCACCATGAACACTCTCCACCACGGTATCTTTGTGGGTTTGGTCTCCCTCACCCTCGGCCTCGCGGCCAGGCCGGCAGTTGCTGCGGATGCCAACCCGCGCGAGCGCCAGCTCGCGGACTTCGGTTGGCGGTTCAATCTGGGAAATGAATGGGGGCCGGCGCAGAACCTGGCCAAAGCGGGCAGCGGGTACGGTCCGGCCAGCATCGACTTCAGCGACGCCAGTTGGCGGCGCGTGGACTTGCCGCACGACTGGGCGGTGGAGTTGCCCTTCGATGCCAAAGCCGACGGTGCGCATGGCTTCAGGCCCGTGGGCGACGGCTTTCCGCAAAACAGCGTTGGGTGGTATCGCCGCACCTTCGCGTTGCCGAAAGGCGATGCTGGGCGTCGTCTCTGGCTAGAGTTCGACGGGGTCTTCCGCGACAGCACGGTGTTCGTCAACGGATGGTTCGTCGGTCGCCACGAAAGCGGCTACGGGAGCTTTCGTTACGACATCACCGACGTCGCCAACGTCGGAGGGAAGAACGTTGTCGCGGTTCGCGTCGATGCCTCGCAATTCGAGGGCTGGTTCTATGAGGGCGCGGGCATCTACCGCCACGTTTGGTTGGTGAAGACCTCGCCACTCGCCATTGCCCCGGACGGCGTCTTCGTCTACAGCCGCTTTCCGAACAATGTCCCGGCGGGTCCCGCCGAGATTCATTTGCAAACCCGGCTGGGCAATGCCACCGCAAGAGCCGCCCAGGCGCGTGTGGCGTGGACGGTGCTTGGGCCAAACGGAAAAGTGGTGGCCAAGGCCGAGCGCTCCGCGAGGGTCGACGCCGCAGGCTCGGTCGAGGTGGAAAAGGTGGCCGGCGTGCGCGCGCCAGAACTGTGGACGCCGGAGACGCCGAAGCTCTATCGCCTGGTCACCGAAGTCTCAAGCGGCGGCAAAGTCACAGACCGACTGGAGACGGAGTTCGGCATTCGCACCGTGGCTTTCGACGCCGACAGGGGATTCCTTCTGAACGGAAAGCCTTACGTCATCAAGGGCACGTGCAATCACCAGGACCATGCCGGGGTTGGCGCGGCCATGCCGGATCGACTTCACTATTTTCGCGTGGCGAAGTTGAAAGAGATGGGTAGCAACGCCTACCGGACCGCGCACAATCCGCCCACGCCCGAGCTGCTTGAGGCTTGCGACCACCTCGGCATGTTGGTCATGGACGAAAACCGGGTGCTGGCCAGCGATGCGTTGCACACGGGTTGGCTCGAACATGTCGTCCGTCGCGATCGCAACCATCCCAGCGTTGCCATCTGGTCCATCGCCAATGAGGAATGGTCGGTTCAAGAGACACTGGCGGGCCGTCAAGTCGCCGCCAGTGTGCAAGATACGTTCAAGCGCCTGGACCCCACCCGACCGGTGACCTACGCCGCGCCCATGGGCAACCAGTTCACCGGCATCAACGAAATCATCGATGTGCGCGGATGGAACTACCATGTCGGCAAGGACATGGATGGCTACCATGCCGCGCATCCGCGACAGCCGAACGTCGGCAGCGAACAGGGCAGCACGGTCTCCACCCGCGGTATCTACGCCAACGACAAGCAGCGCGGCTACGTGAGCGCGTATGACGACAACAAGACCAGCTGGTCCAACACCGCGAAAGAGTGGTGGAGCTTCTTCGACGCGCGCGGGTGGTTGTCGGGCGGCTTCATCTGGACTGGCTTCGACTACCGCGGAGAGCCGACCCCCTACGGCTGGCCGTGCATCAGCTCGCACTTCGGTGTCCTCGACACCTGCGGATTCCCGAAGGACAACTTCTGGAACTACCAGGCCTGGTGGACCGAAAAGCCGGTCTTGCACCTTCTGCCGCACTGGAATTGGCCAGGTCGGGAAGGACAAGAGCTCGACGTGCGTGCGCTTTCCAACTGCGACGAAGTCGAGCTGTTCCTCAATGGCAAGAGCCTCGGTCGGCAGACCATGAAGCGCGCCTCCGAGCTCACGTGGAAAGTGGCCTACCAGCCCGGCGTTCTGTCCGCCAAGGGCTACCGGGGTGGCCAAGTCGTCGCAGAAGCCAAGGTCGAAACCACCGGCGCACCCGCGGCGGTCAGGCTGGTGGCCGATCGCGAGGCCCTCGCTGCCGATGGCGAGGACATCGCCGTCGTCGCGGTGTCGGTGGTCGACGAGCAGGGCCGCGTGGTCCCTGCCGCGGCGAACCCCATCACGTTCAAGCTGGAAGGGCCGGGACGAATCATTGGCGTGGGTAACGGTGATCCCAGCTCCCACGAGCCCGACAAGCTTGTCGCTGCGCCAACCTTGCGCGCGCGCGCGCTGGACGACTGGCGCTGGAAGAAAGTCGCTGATTCCTACGCCGCCGACTTGCCGGAAGTCTCAGCCAAGGTGGACGATTCCCGGTGGGCCAAGACCGACGTACGCAGCGAGCGCGGCCCGCTTGGCCCCAACGACCGGGCGGTCTTTCGCACGCGTTTCAAGGTTTCAGCGGAAGATCTGGCGGCGTCGGGTGTGGAGCTTTGGTTCGGCAAGATCGACGGCGGCATCGCAGTCTTCCTGAATGGTCGCAAGATCGCCCCGACTGGCGACCCACGTGCACCGTCGGTCTACGACGTGAAAGCACTGCTTCGTCCCGGTGAGAACTCGGTCGCGGTGACCTTGGCCAACTGGGGCGACGTCGCAGGTATCAACAAGGGCGCGATGCTGCGTTTGGTGGACCAACCACGCTCGCCCGAATGGCACCGCAGTGTCTTCGCGGGACTCGCGCAGATCATCATCCAAACCACGAACCAGGCCGGCACGGTGAGGCTCATAGCACAGTCGAACGGTCTTGCTGAGGCGACGATTTCGCTCGCCACACGCGCCAGCAGCCCGCACGCCCTGCTGCCCTAGCCCACGTGTAGGCTCCTGTGGTTGACGTGATGTTTCTTGTCGGACTTATTGGCCGGTTGGCTAGTCGCGAATGCGGAAAAGCGGGCTTGTTCGGACTAAGCTCTGCTCATGATTCCACAACAACGCATGCCGCGCGTGGTGATCGCTGAGGACGACGATGATATGCGCAGTGTTCTGCGCGAATTGGTTACCGGCCTCGGCGTCGAGGTCGCGGAAGCGTCGAGCGGCGGTGACCTCGTGGTTTTGCTGACCAACGATCAGCCGGTAGACCTCCTCATCACGGACGTGCGCATGCCGTGGATGACTGGCTTCCAAGTCGCGCTTTCCGCGCGCAACTCGGGATTCGGCATCCCCATCATCATCGTGACCGCGTTCCCGGACGACACCATTCGCGCCCAGGTCGACAGACTGGGCGGTGCCGTGCTGCTGGCCAAGCCGTTTCGTCCCGAGGAGCTCCTCACCCTGGTTCGCGAGCGGCTTCCCGCGAACCGTGCGAGCGCATAGACCCTGCGCATGAGGCTGGCGCACAAGCTAATCCTCGCCATGCTCCTCGGCCTGGCCGTGGTGTTTGCTGCCAACGCGTATTACCGCGTTCGCAGGGAGCTGGCAGCCTTCGACCGCGACATGCGGGAAGACCATGCCGTGCTCGCTCAGGTGCTCCGTCGCGCGGTGACCGATGTGTGGAAGAGCAGCGGTCGCGAGGCCGCCCTCGACCTGGTGGCGAAGGTGGAGGCTCCTTCACGCATGCTGCGCGTACGCTGGATCGACAGCGAAAGCGTGAAATCGCGAGCTCTGAGGAAGGATGTGCTGGTCACTGATGTACCGATCTGCATCGACGAGGACTGCCCCGGCTTCGTCGAGATCTCCGAAACCCACGCCTTCGCTGACGCCTACGCCCGAAATACACTCTTCCGCAGCAGCATCGTCGGGCTGTTTGGATTTCTTTGTGCCGGACTGGTTTCGATGGTTGTCGGCACTTGGTTCGTGGGCAGGCCGATGCAGCTCCTGGTGGACAAGGCCCGACGCATCGGCGCTGGTGATGTGGAAGGCCCGGTCGTGATCAAGCAGCGCGACGAGATCGGCGAGCTCGCCTCCGAAATGAATGCCATGTGCCTGCGGCTTGCCGAAACCCGGTACGCCTTGAGCGCGGAAACCGCCGAACGCCTGCGCGCGCAGGAACAGCTGCGCCACGCAGATCGTCTGGCCACGGTGGGCAAGCTCTCATCCGGCGTGGCGCACGAGCTAGGCACGCCTCTCGGGGTGGCGTTGGTGCGCGCCAATATGATTGCCGGCAACCCGACGTCGGCACCCGAGGTGCGCGACGCCGCCCGCATCATCAGCGAACAAATCGACCGCATCACTGGCATCGTTCGTCAGCTGATGGACTTCGCGCGCGGGCGGGGCGCCTCTCCGCCGGGACCGCTCAGGCGCAGCACCACCGATCTGCGACAAGTCGCCGAGCATGCCATCATCATGCTAACGCCCTTGGCCGTGAAACGGGGCGTGGCCATCGATCTGGTCGCCTCCGACGATATTCCCCAGCCCCCGGCCAACCCCGAGCAGATTGAGCAAGTGCTGGTGAACCTCCTGGTCAACGCGATTCACGCCTCCGAGCACCCCGGAAAGATCGTTGTCACCGTGGCGAGGGGCGATGCCAACCCGCCAGCCGACGTGACCCCGCCGGTGTACGACGGCGGCGCAACACCACGCTACGCTCTGGTTTCGGTGAAGGACGAAGGCGTCGGTATTGCGCCCGAGGTTCTGCCCCGCATCTTCGAGCCGTTCTTCACCACCAAGCACGTTGGCGAGGGAACCGGGCTTGGGCTTTCCGTGGCGTACGGCATCGTGCGAGAGCATGGCGGCTGGATCGAGGTAACCAGCGAACGGAGCAAGGGGAGCTGCTTCTCGATCTACCTTCCCACCGACGTGGCCGAGATCGTGTGACGGCTACGGCGATCTTCCGCCCAGCAGCAACGTTCGGGCGCCACGGCGGGCAAGCCCAAGCTGGTGTTCGATCTCCGGGTTGCCCGGGCTTAGCACCAACGCAATCTCGTATTCAGGTATCGCGTCCAGGTAGCGCTTGTCGTTGAATGCGGCATTGCCCAGATTCATGTGGCCATTGACGGACTGGGGGTCGACCTCGACGGCCCTTCGGAAGTGGGCAGTGCCCTCGGCATCGCGCCCGATCTGGTGAAGCGCCATACCCAGATTGTTGTGGATCGAAGCGACGAGCGGCGCGCGCTTGCCTGCGAAGCTTGGGCTCTTGGCCAACACCGAAAGGTAGTGGTCGACCGCCCCCTGGTAGTTGCCCTTTTGTATCAGCCCTACGCCAAGCGCCACGTCGGCGTAGAGATAGTCCGGATTGATCGCAAGCGAACGGGCATTCTCTGCGATGGCCTGGTCGACCTTTCCAGCTTCCATCAGCTCGGCGGCGATGCTGTAGTAGGAAAGATAGCTGCGCGGATTCACAGTCAGCGTGTGGCCAAACAGGGATTCCGTGGACCGCCAAAGCCGCGCTTGCTGGAAGGACAGGCCGGCGAAGACGAAGACCACGGCGATGGAGAGGCCGGTGGACTTCGCCGACGCGCGAAATCGCACGAGGATCGCAGCGACCATCAGGCTTGCGCCGAAGATTGCGACATACAGGTAGTGATCGGCGACGGTCGAGAAGTCCTGGAACTCGAATGGGATCAATCCCAGCACCGGAACGATCGACCAAAGAAAAATCGCCCAGCCACACGCTAGCAGGGCGCGCCAGCCGGGCGCCGATTGGGATCGCCTGGGCCGTGCCAGCGCATACACCGCCGCTGCAACCCCGGCCAAGAATAACAAGGCGAAGAGCGCCGTCTGCCCTCCGTGAACGTGGTCAAGCACGTATCGCGGTGATCGCCCATAGTCCAGGGCCAAGGGAAATGGAAAGACGAGCTTGCGCAGGTAGAAGGCAAACGCGTCGGCCGCGACGGCGAACCTTTGCGAAACGCTGGGTACGAAATCCAGATTCAGGTTGGGCTGAAGCAGCTTGGTGACGAACACAAGCGGCAAGAGGAGCAAGGCGAGAAGAGCCGGCGCCTTGGCACTTTCTTTGAGACCCTTGCCCAAAAGAATTCGGTCCACGATCAGAAGCACGCCGGGAAATACGATCGCCGATGGCTTGGCGAGCACGGCGGCGACGAACAACGTCGCGGTCAGGACCTTCTTGGGCGAGCGGTAGTAACGCCAAGTGCCCAGCAGTCCAAGCGTCGCCGACAACAAGCCCTTGAATTCGGAAACCCAGGCGACCGACTCGACCTGCAAGGGGTGAAGAGAAAAGCAGAGAGCCGCCAGAAGCGAGACCGTCCGGCTCGCCGACTCACCCAGCGCCGGGAGCTTGTCCCGGCCCGCGCGCAGGAGCGTGCGCACGACCAGGAACACCAACGCTGCGTTCACCAGGTGAAAAACCAGGTTCAGGGCATGGAAAAGCCAGGCGTTCTGTTTGAGCGTGCCTGCGGCGTGCCCCACCGCCGCGACGACCCACCACACCGAATAGGTGACTGGGATGTAAAGCCCGAAGTAGGGCTTGGCCCAGAACGCGGCGAGACCTCTGGGAGACACCGTTCGCAGGTTCGGATTTTCGAGGATGTGGCGGTAGTCATCGAGCCGAATGTAATCCGCGAAAAGCGCGGGCGAGAGCGCCAGCGCGGTAAGCGCCACAAGGATCGCGAGCGCCAGGGCCGACCTCGGCGGCTTGTCCGAGTCTGCGCTGGATGTCTGCGGCGCTCGCATCGCCGCAGTATACATGCCCTAGAAGTCGTCGAGCGACAGGTCGCCCGCCCTGGACGCGCGTTCCGGGGACGCTGCGCTCGGCGCCCGCTTGTCGGATCGAACCGCCCGCTCGGGTTCAGCGGACGCCGAGGCCGCATGGGACTCGGCGGTCCGAGCTGCCAACTTGGACGCATCAGGGAACGAGACCGCGAGCAAGGGCTCCGCGGCGGGCTGACCGTCTGCTGCGAGCTCGGCTGGCGCAGGACCGGTAGCCCCTTCTCGGCGCGCCCTCTTTGCGACCGCCCGGGAGGCTGCGCGCTTGAGGACAACCCGCGGTTCGGGCTGCCGGACCGACGACGGCTGGTTGCTACCGGCCATGCGCAGGGTCCGCACGGCGCCCGGAGCGAAGGCAGCCGGAAGGAGAGATTCGGGAGGAAGAGCCACCGGCTCGGGCTTCGAGGGAGCCTCCGCGACCGGCACCGTCGGCGCAAGCTCCGTGGGCATAGGCGCCGCCCGCTCAGGCATCGTGGGCCCAGACACCGGAGGCACGGAGAGGTTAGGCTGAGACCGCAAAGGCACCGTCGGTACCGCGCTTTCTCTGGCATCCTGCGGGTAGCCTCGGTCGCGAGGGAACTTGGGCAGTGCAACCCAAGCCACCACCGCAACAGCTCCGACAAACGAAGCCGCACTCAGCAGGCGCCGGGGCATGCGTCTCTTGGGAGCGCCGGGCTCGGAAGAATCCATGTCAACGACCACCGTGCTCGGTGACTGCGCCTCCACCGTCTGATCTCCGGCCCGAGGCCGCCGCACCGTCGTCCTGTGCTTCATTTCGTTGGAGCTCGGCAACCCATAGAGCGCCTTGGTCTCGTTGGTGCCGTGCTCACCCGAGGGCTCCGACCGGTGGATCATCTGCACGACGGGATCGGCAACACCCGATGGCCCACTTCCGGTGTCGAACAGGGAAACGCCAATCATCGGCGTCAGCGATCGCGGCAGCGGCGAGCGCGGCAGGCCGTGCTCTTCCAGAGCGCGTACGAAATCGTTGAGGTCCGGGAACCGGTCCTCCGGATCCTTCGCCATCGCCCGCTCGACAATGGCCACCACCGCAGGCGACAAATCGGGCCGGTACAGGCTCACCTTGGGTGGAGGCTCGTTCAGAATACGCACAAGCAACTCGGGCCCGGACTCGCCAAGGAATGGCAGTTTTCCTGTCAGAGCCTCGAAGAAGATCACACCGAAGCCGTAGACGTCGACCCGTTCGTCGATATCGGTGGCGCCGGTGATATGCTCAGGCGACATATACGCTGGCGTACCATGCGTGGTGACCAGAATGGTCGTCGCGCCCTTGGCTGCAGTCTTCTCGGAAACGACCGATATTCCGAAGTCGAGAATCTTCGTGGTTACCGGTCGACCGTCGGGGCCTACGCAAATGAAGATGTTCTGTGGCTTGAGATCGCGATGAACCACGCCTTGCGCGTTGGCCGCCGCCACGCCTCGCATCGCGGGCAGCAACAGCCACACCGCCTCTTCGACGCCAAGAACCCCCTTGCACGCAAGGTACGTACCGAGATGCTCGCCGTCGAGCAGCTCCATCACGATACAGGCCATGCTGTCGTGCTCGATGACGTCGAAAACGTTGACCACGTTGGGATGGTTCACACGGCTGGCGGCCAACGCCTCGCGACGAAACATCTCTTCAGCGCCGGGAGTTGACGCGAAAGATCGCAGAATGACCTTCAGCGCAACCCGCTTGCCGGTGCGTAAGTTGGTCCCTGCCCAGACCGCTGCCATTCCGCCCTCACCGATCAAATGGTCGACGCAGTACTTACCCGCCACAATCTGCCCCGGGCGCAGATTGGTTTCGAGCTTCGTCGAGACGGCCTGGTCAGTTGTCATCGTGGGCTCGCGGTTTTGATGCCGAACTGCCCCCAAAGTGGACAAAATAGGAGTCATTTAGTCCTATACCTACGCTTGCGCATCGTCAAGGAGGAATCAGTCGCGCTGGCCAAGACTTGCCCAGATTTGCGTCATTCAAGCCTACTCTCGCAGGCCACACGACTGCTCGGCGTGGCTTGCTGGCTTCGCCCTCGCCAGGCAACGGAGGCTACGCGACCGTCAGAAGAGCGGCGTTGAGCCGATGTAGTGGCAGGTCGAGTCGCAACTGTCCCCGCCGTCGCATTCTTCGCTCCACTGGGTTTGGATGCGCCCGTCACCACAGTACGGCGCCCAGGTGCAGACCGCGGTGCAGACGCCGGCGCCGTAGGCGGTTGCAAGCGCCGCATTGGAGGCGCCGAAGTCGCACTGCTCGGAACCGCTCCTGACGCCATCGCCGCAGTACGGCGCCAGCGTGCAATTGGGGTTGCACGTTCCGTAACTTCCGTTGTTCACGCCATCGTCGCACTGTTCGCCCGCATCCTTGATTCCGTTGCCGCACTTGAAGTGGCAGTGGATGTCGCAGGTGCTGGTCGCGGTGCCGTTCTTGGCGCCGTCGTCGCATTGTTCGGAAGCGTTAATCACGCCGTCGCCGCACGACGGAAGCGGCACGAATCCGGTGCAGTCCGGCGTGCACGATCCTGGCAGACCGCTGTTGACGCCGTCGTCGCAGACCTCGCCGAACTGTGATTGGACCTGCTTGTCCCCGCAGTAAGGCGCTGGGGTACACATGTTGGTGCATAGGCCGCGACCATAGGCCGAGATGCTGTTCAATGGGCCGAGATCGCAAAGCTCGGGGCCATTGACGGTGCCGTCACCGCAATAGGGAGCAAACACACAGCCAGTCGCGCAAGTGCCATAGGTCCCATCGTTCTTGCCATCATCGCACTGTTCGGGACCGTTCTTGATGCCATCACCACAATACGGGCCAAGGGTGCAGTCCGACTTGCACTGGTCGTAGGTTCCGGTGTTCCTGGGCGTACCACTGTCGCACTGCTCGCCCGGATCGATGACGCCGTTGCCACACTTCAAGGTGCACGTGCTGGTGCAGTTGCTTCCGCTGGTACCGTTGTTGGCGCCGTCGTCGCACTGCTCGGGGCCGTTGACGATGCCGTCACCACAGCGCGCCCCCAGCGTGCAACTGGCCGTGCAGTAACCGTAGCCTGCGCCGTTGCTCGTGCCGTCGTCGCATTGTTCTCCGTTCGACGCCACGCCGTCACCGCAGTAGGGAGCCCACTTGCAATTCGCCCCACAGGCCTTGACCGCTCCACCGTAGGTCGCCAGGTTGACGCCGTCGTCGCACTGCTCGGGACCGTTGACCACAGAATCGCCGCAACGGGGCGGCAGCGTGCAATCCGCGTTGCAAGTGCCGTAGCCACCGGTGTTCTTGGCGGTGCCCAAATCGCAGGCCTCGCCGCGGGTGACAATGCCGTCGCCGCACACCGGGATGCACGTGCTGATGGGCGCGTTGAATCCGCTCAAGGTGAGGCGGTAGTTCGAAGCAGTCACGTGCCGTTCGGCCTGGAAAACGATGATCTCGTAGATGTTGCCCTTCAGGAGGCCGAAGCCGCTGGTGAAGGTCTGGCAGTTGGCCGGCGCGGGTGTATCGCACACGTCCTGTCCGTGACATGCCGGTGGGGTGTCGTCGACGCAGCTTTGGGTGGTGGCGCCGTTGAGCGTGACGATTCCGCGCAACTCGTTGTGGATGCCGCCGAGATCCACGGCCAACTGCCCGTTGACGAAGACCCACACGTCGTCGTCGCCGCGGAACTCCAAGGTCTCCCCGCCGTTGTACTGGAACCAGTAGTGGGTCTCGCTGGTGAATGAGAAGTTGTGATTGAGGGTCGTGTTGGTGGCGGGATACTTGATGTTGCCGAACCCTTGATTGTCGATGGGGAAGAAGGCCGCGCTGTAGAATCGGAAGGTCCCTGCGGCGTTCGGGTCCTGGGTCAGGTTGAGGGTGCTTTGGAGCGTGATGCGCATGACGTCGGGATTTGCCGCATCCGTCGTAGCGTTCCCGGTCGCATTGGGATCGTCGGTGTACCACTGGGCGTAGGACTGTCCGATTTGGCCGGTGGTGGTGAGCGAGGCCGGCGTATTGCTCGCAGTCTTGGTTCGGAAGAGGATGCCTGCGAAGTCGCTCATTTGCGTGCCGGTGGTGTCCATGGGCGGGCCGTCCATGGTCAAGGGCCGGCCCGCGGTTCCGCCGGCGTAGGCGGTGTTGTAGACCGGTTTGCCATTCACGCCGATTGCATTGGCGGCGATGCCAGGCAGTCGCTGGTCCGCGGTCGGAGCCACCTCGAACTGAGGGTGGTGCCAGTTGAGGTCGCGGTAGAGGATGGGAATCGTGATCGAATCGCCGAGCGCGGGGGCCGAGGCGGTGCACTTGAAGCCGGCCTCGACGGTGCAGGTCGAGGAGCAACCATCGCCATTTTGCAGGTTCCCGTCGTCGCACTCCTCGTCGGGCATCTTGATGCCGTCACCGCACACCGAGAAGCACTTGTAAGGTTGGCTCGTGTCATCGTCGGGGTAACCACACTTCGGCTCGTTCGTGCAATCGGGCGAGCATCCGTCGAATGGTAGGGTGTTGCCGTCGTCGCACTGCTCGCTGCCTTCCTTCTTCTTGTCGCCACAGATCGTTTTGTGGCACGTGGAGGCGGATGAGGCAGCACCCGTGCTGCCGGATGTACACGCCCAACCGGGCTCGAGCTGGCAGGTTGGGCTGCACCCGTCGGCGGCCACGGTGTTCCCGTCGTCACACTGTTCGCTGCCGGCGAGAATTCCGTCGCCGCAAGTCTTGGCCGAGCAGGCCGCACCCACCACGGGACAGGTCCAACCCGGCTCGAGCTGACAGGCCGCACTGCACCCGTCACTGGCCACGGTGTTGCCGTCGTCGCACTGCTCGGTCCCGGTGATCTTGAAATCGCCACACTTCACCGTGGACACGCATGGCTTGCCGGCGGTCGGACAGGCGTAGTCGGGCTCGACGGTGCACTGCGTGGTGCAGCCATCGCCGCCCAAGGTATTGCCGTCGTCGCATTGTTCGCCGAGATCCAGGTCGACCACGCCGTCGCCGCAATACTCCACGCGTGTGCATGGCTTGCCCGGCGTGGGACAGTTCCAGCCGGCCTCGGCCGCGCACTTGGACGAGCACCCGTCACCCGACAAGGTGTTGCCGTCGTCGCAGCCTTCCCCGGTGCCGAGGATGCCATTGCCGCACACGTTTGCGGGCAAACGCGTGCACGGACCGCCCGTGTTGTTGGCGCCCTTGGGGCAAGTCCACCCGCTTTCGACGGTCACGCAATCGTAGGCGCAGCCATCGCCCGACAAGGTGTTGCCGTCGTCGCAGGCCTCGCCCGGGTCGATGACGCTGTTTCCGCACACCCAGGTCTTCACACAGGCAGCGCCGGGCGTGCGGCAGGTGTAGCCGGTCTCGAGCGTGCACGCCCCCGAACACCCGTCTCCCGGCAATACGTTGCCGTCGTCACACTGTTCGTTTCGACTCGTCTGCACGATGCCGTCACCGCAATACTCGATGCGCGAGCATGGTTGGCCGGGCTGTGGACAAGTCCAGCCCTTCTCGGTTTGGCAGCCGGCGCTGCAGCCATCCCCAGCAGTGGTGTTGCCGTCGTCGCACTGTTCGCCGGATTCCACCTGCCCGTTTCCGCACTCGCTGGGCACGGTCGTCCGGGTGCACGGCTGGTTGGGAACCTTGCAGGCCCAGCCCGGCTCGACCGCACAGCCCGCCGAGCAGCCGTCGCCCGCGAGCGAGTTGCCATCGTCGCACGCCTCACCGCCTTCGATGACACCATCGCCACAGACCTGCACCACGACGGGCTTGCACGGGGCGTTCACCGTCGGACAAATGTAGCCCGGCTCGACCGTACAGACGCCTGAGCAACCGTCCCCGGGTTTGGCGTTCCCGTCGTCGCAGCCTTCGCCAACTTGCAGAATGCCATCACCACAAACGGGCACCGTGGAGGCGTCGATGGTGCAGGTGGTGCAAAGGCCCGAGTCGTACCGGGGTGAAACCGGCACGTCCTTGGCCGCGACGACGGCGTCGAGGTTAATGTTGTACGACACGTCCGGCGACGGGGGACTTGCATCGCCCTGGCCGACCGTATTCACCTGGGGTGGATTCCCACACCCGGCACCGAGCGGTAGCGACGCGAGGCAGACGACCAAAGGAAGGACTGACGAACGACCGGCTGTGATTCTCAACACGAAATGATTCCTATCTTTACTAGAGACTAAGGCAAGGCTGGGACACGCCGATATTCTGCTCCAAAAGACCGCCCATTCCTAGCCGAAGGTTGCGGTGGGGAGGATCCTGCGAGTCTTGAGCTTCAGCCCGTCGATGCGGCTGGCAGAAAGGCCGGCGGTCAGCTCGGTCAACGCCACGAAAAGAGCGAAAGGCCGCGCATCGCAACGGGAAAAGCCGCAACGGCGTGCGCCGATGTTCCAGGGACCGGCGCCTTCGACCACAGCGAATCCGACAGCGCCAGCAGCAGAACCCGCATACCACGGAAGGAGTTGCTGGCAGGTCTTTGGCGCAGTATCGCTTGAAAAGCGTCAGCGGACTGCGTCTTCGCCGCGGCGAGGATCCATTCTCGGCACCAGCGCCGTAAACAGCAGACGCCACGGCTCCCAGGCGTGCTCGCCGGGAACCTCGACCACCTGGTCGGGCGGCAACACCGCCGCCAGCAGGCGATGGGCGCGCACGAAGCGGTCACCCGAGCCGAACCCGAGCAAGATGCGCGGACAGGTCCCGGGCTTTGTGACACATGACTTTAGCCATCGCCACAGATCGCGCTGGTAATCCTCGGGGTCGATGGTCGACGGCGGTTTCCACAACGCAAGTCCGCCCGCACGCTCGATTTCCGCGATCACGTCTTCGTCACCCAAGAAGGGCGCCACCAGCAACACGCCCGCGATGGCCCGTGGGTATTGCTGGGCGTAGAGAAGCGAGCCAAGACCCCCCATAGAAATCCCTGCGACCCAGATCGAACGATAGCCGCGGGAGCGGGCAGGTTCGATCACGTCAAGGTCGAGCCGTTCGCGCAGGTTGCGGTGGATGTAGTATCCGACGGTCGCATCGACGGCGACCACGTCTAGCGCCGGACTGGCCCGCTTGATGATGTCGACCACGCCCGCGTCGGCGAAGCTGCGCGCGCGATCCCCTCGACCCGGCAGAAGAACCAGTAGCTCTTTCGCCGGGGTGCTCGACGAGGAATACCGGATCGTCGCTATCGGCGCCGGCGCGCGGAAAAAGAGCCCGCACCCGGCCGTGGCGACCATCATAGGCAGAGCCAGCCCTAGCCTCGTCATCTTGCTGCGCCCTAGCCGTGCATCGGTTGGCCGAAAAACCCGCGCGATTTGATGATTTGGGCGATCTCCGGCGGCACCATGCGCTCCCATGTGGTGTCGCCCACCTTGATGAGGCGCAGAACTTCGCGCGCGAGAATCGGAAGCACCTCGGGATCGTAGTCGCGCAGCTCGACCAGAGATCCGCGTTCGAGCAGATAGTGGTACAGCTTTGCGAGCCCGGCGGGCATCCCAAGGTTCGACGCCGTGATCACCTTGTCGGTCTCGGAGTCGAGCGTGGGATAGACGAAGATGCGGAGGTTCTTGCTGAACAGGCGCCCCACCGCTTCGAGGATGCCGCCGTCGAGATCGGCATAGTACCTCTCGTCAAAGATCTGCAGCAGACTGGCCGCGCCAAGCACGAAGGCGACCGGCTCGCTGGTGTAGCGGCGCAGATAGCCCGCCAAGCGAAAGTACTCGGAATAGTCCGAGATGAGGACCGTCTTGCCCGCCGCGCCCAACACGTCGGCGCGGGCCAGGAAGTCGCGCGCGTCGACGGCACCGTCCTCCTGCACGAGATTGCGCATGCTGATTTCCATAATCTCAATCAAGTCCGACTCCGGCCGCTCCTGCGACGTGGCGAAGGCGGCGCGTGCGCAACGAAGCATGTCGATGTTGACCTTGGTTACCGGCTTGAAAGCCCCGCGCTGGACCAGAACCGGTTGGCGGTGCAGGACCTCGCTCGGCTGCAGTACCTCGCCTCGGGCGTCGAACATCGCGGCCTGGGAAAGCCCAAGCTCGACCAACTTGAGGCTCATCAAGCGGTTGTCCACGTGGCGGAACTCGATGCCTGAAAACTCGATCATGTCGATCTCGATGCGCTCGTTCGACAGGTTGTCGAGCAGCGACCGCACCAGCAGATCGGGCTCGTGGTGCAGGAAGAACGCGCCGTAGAGCAGATTGACCCCGACGGCGCCCAGCGCTTCCTGCTGTAGGCTCGCCTCGCGGTCGAGCATGCGCACGTGCATGACGATCTGACTTTCGTCGTCGCGCGGATGGGTCTGGAACTTCAGTCCCAACCAACCGTGCGATTCCTTGTTGCTGCGAAACCCCTTGGCCGCGACCGTGTCGGCGAAGACGAAAAACGCGGTCGTGTCGCCGCGAGCGACGCTTAGGCGCTTGACGTTCTTTTCGTGCTCGTAGTCGAGCATGCTCTGCAGCCGATCGCGCGAAACGTAGCGCTCGGTGTGGCCATAGATGGCGTCGCTCACCGCCATGTCGTAGGCGGAGATGCTTTTGGCGATGGTGCCCGACGCCCCGCCCACCCGGAAGAACCAGCGCGCGACCTCTTGTCCGGCGCCGATTTCTGCGAAGGTGCCGTAGCGCCGCTGGTCGAGGTTGATGGCAAGCGCCTTGCGGTGCGTGTCGAGGACTTCGTAGCCGGGAAACCCAGGTGGTGGCGTCATCATGGCCTTGGCCCATCTAATGATTGACGCCGCCGACTGGAAGTCAAGGTGGGGGGGCGGGCTACAAGAACATGTCTTTGATGAAGTGCCTGGTGTTGGGTGAGTAGCGTGTGTAACCGCCGCGGAACAGCTCGCCCAACGTCCACAGCACCCGCCGCACCCGCGACTTGCATTCGGAAATGTCGAGACGCCTTCTTTGGTGACGAACCTTGCCGTCCAGCATCGGCAGGAATGCCTGGCTGCGAAGTCGTTCGGTGAACGTCTGCAGGCGGTCACGCGCCAGTATGAACTGTTCGTACGCCAGCCGGTACTGTGGCGGCCCGATCTCGCGCGCCTTCTTGTAGAGCTCGCGCAAAGTCAGCTTCTTGCCGCCGATCTGTTGGGCGGCGTGTTGCCGGTATTTGACGAGCGAACGCTCGACCAGCCCCACCGGCGACAGCGCACCAGAGATGGTGGCGATCCAGCCGTCGTGAATCCAGATCGGCGGGATAGGCAAGACGAGGGAGCGCAGGTCCGCGCGGAACATCATGGTCGCCCCGGTCACCAGCCACTGCCGCAGCAGAATTTCGAAGGAACCGCCCGAGCGCACGCGTCGACGGTACGCCTTTCCAAAATGGATCGCGTCCCACATGGTGTGGCCGAGTGGGCGCAGCTCCTCATCAACCACCTCGGCATCACTGAACACAAGCCCGAGCGTGGGATCCGCGCTGAAGGCCGCTTCGCAGAGGGCGAGCTTCTCGGGCAGCCAGATGTCGTCCTGATCCGAGGTTGCGATGAGGTCGCCCGTGCAGAGGCCGATCGCCTTCTCGAAGTTCTTGGTGGAACCGAGGGTGGAAGGATTACGCTCGATGCGTACTGCGAAGGGCGTGCGCTGGCGAAAGCGTTCAAGAATGGGCACCGTCTCGTCGGTCGAGCCATCGTCGCAAGCGACCAACTCGTCCGGCTGGCGGGTCTGTGCCAGGATGCTTTCGAGCTGGGCATCGAGAAACCGCGCCCCGTTGTAGGTGCAGAGCGCGACCGAGATTCGCCGGCTGGGCGCAGAGAGTGCTGCGGCGGCGGAGCTGTGAGCGTCCGGTCTCATAGGGGGCGCGAGCATCGGATCTGCATCCACCATACACCGAAGCCACGGAGGCCGACCACTGGCGTGGGTCGAGAACGAGAAGTGAGTCCCGGCAAAGACCAGACCTCCAACCTTCAAGGACTTGGCGATCTTCGAATGCCACGACCCCGAGCACAACGAAATGCTCGAAGCAGGCTCACCCTCCGAAGCGGGCTTAGGCACCTTCTGATGAGTTGTTTCACACCGAGAGGCGAAGGCCAGAGCTGCTCAGTTTGCGCCCGACTGTCCATCCGTGGCAGCTGGAGGCAGCGTCTCCCATTGCCCGTTGGCCTGGCGATAGTCCGAACAAGGGCCATCCTGCCCCACCGAATCGCACCAGCAAGTCCACGCCACACCGCATTCGGACCGACCAATGGTGCGTCAAAACACCCTCAATGAAGCCTCACCGTCGCCCTTCGCGAGAGCAGGGCAAGACATGCGACTCGGTTCTCGCCTGTCGACGTCCGCCGGCAGGCGAGATACTGTGTTCGAGATATCGTGGTTATCCGTCGTAGAAAAAGCCGAGCTCCAGCCTCGGGCCGCGTGTGCGCAACCGTGCTCGCCCTGCTCGGCGCGCGCGCATTCGCTGGCCCGCTCGATGATTCTCACGTCGGGGACACAGGGTTTTCCGGCCCGACCACCGGTGACCTGACTGCGGTCTACTGGAACCCGGCGGGACTCGGACTCCTGCAGGGGGCGCAGCTGATCCTGAGCGGGTCACTGCAAACCACCTCGGTCTCCGTCGATCGCGCTTCCATCGATCCGCAAACCGGCAGCAATCCGGGCAGCACCACCTTTCCGACCGCCACGGGCAGTGCCACCCAGCACCCCTTCCGCTTGCCGCTGGGACCGGGAGGTTTCTTCGCACTGGGGGCCGGCATCGGCCACCGCTTCGGGATCGCGGTCGCGCTCTATTCGCCCTTCACCACCAAGCTCAACCTGTCGTCGGCCGAGGACGCACCGGCGCGCTACCACCTGGTCAGCATGGAGATGGAACACGTCGCCCCGGCTCTGGGACTCGCCATTCACGCCTCGGATTCCATTCAAGTCGGCATCGCGAGCGGTGTTCTGTTCCCAACCGCGCACCTTGTATTCGACGAGAACACGGGCCCGGGCGCGGAGGATCCGTCAACCGCGGCACGCTACGACTTGGCCACGCGAGGAATTATCGCGCCGTCGTATTTTCTCACCCTCGGGGCCGACTACCGGCGCGGCCGGTTTGCCCTGGGATTCGCCTATACCAGCGCGCCGCTCGGCAACGGCGGCGTGATGACCCTGCCCATGGACACCGTGCAGATTCGGCTGCCAAACGCACCGGTCTGGAACGGGCAGACCTTGTGCCCGGCCAACATCACGGGCGATTGTCTCTTCGGCCAAATGAGCTACCACCTTCCGTCGATCTACACGCTCGGGGCCAGTTGGCAGGCGTCGCAGCGCTGGTCGGTGAGCGGTATGGTGCGATGGTTGCGCTACGGCAGCAATGACAGGATCACCATCCTAGTGGCAGGGCCGAGCTCGCAGAACGTCCTAGGCACCACACAACCGGACGGCAGCTCCCTGCCCGACCACGTGGTTCTTTACCGCGGCTTCGTCGACAGCTTCGACGTGCGTGCCCGCGTAGTCTACGACCACAAGCAGTTTCGCGCCGCGGGCTCGCTCCGCCTGGAAACCAGCGCGGTTCCCGCAAGCAACGTCAACGCCGGCGCCATCGACGGGACAAAGCTGGAACCGATGCTGGCCGCCGAGCTGCACGTGTGGCGGCAGATTCGCCTGGGCCTAAGCTACGCGTTCTTGTGGATGCTCCCCGTCGATACCGGCACGTCGGCGTTCGATCCGACCGCTGACGCCGCTTGCACCGCCGCCAACGGCGACCTCACGACGCCGGCATGCCAGGCGCGCAAGAACGGTCAAGCGCGGCCGAGCGCCGCAGGCATCTATCACATGTGGCGGCAGACGCTGTCTGTGTACACCACGATCGGACTGTGATCTCATGCGGCGCTGGTTGATGCTTTCAGTGCTTTTCGTCGGATGCGGTTCCGAGCAGTCGCTGGACTTCGACCTCGATCCGATTCCGCTCGACCGCGCGCCGGTCGAGCCCGGCGGCCCCAAGTCGGGCGGGCTTCTGGCCCAGGTGACCACGCCCGCCGGGCTCCGGCCGCTGCTGGTGGACACCGCCTTTCCCATGAATAGCTTGGCGCGAAGTGAGTGTCCGAGCACGCCGGGCTGGACCTACACCGGGCAGTTGGACTTGCGCGATGGCTGGACCGGGACGGCGCCCTTGCGCGCGAGCTTCAGCAACGTCGGCCTCTTCGACATCTGTCCGGGCGCCGTGGGCGATCCGTCGGTACAGCCCGCCGGCGTAGTGGGCGGACCCTTGCTGAGCAATCTCTCGGTGGGCTTCGATTTCCCGACCAGTCTGGACCTACCCGCGACCATGAGCCTGTGGCCAACTTATCCGGGCAGCGACGATCAGCTCGCGCAAGACGGCCGCGCGGTGCTGCACTTCGGGTTGCGCGGCAGCTTCGCGGTCGCGCAGGGAAACGGGGATAATTCTCTTCTGCTGCCAAACTCTCGGGTGGCGCTGGCGGTCTGTGCGGGCGCGCGCCCGTTTGCCACCACAGATCCGGTCGAGACCTGTGCGCACGGCGAATTCGTTCAGCGCGCGAGCGGCGCCGATTTGACGTTGGCTATCGGGACTGGCGAAGGCCCGCTGATCCTGAGCGCGTCGGCCTGGGCACGGATGGCGCCTGGCCTCGGCCTCAGCGCCGACGCAGGAAGCGCGGGTTCGCTCTACACCCCGTTTTTCGCCCAGCCCACCCCCGCGCGCTGGGTGTCCGTGCCACGGTTGGCCGTCTTCCAGGGCGTTGTGGACAACAGTTGGCAAGGCGCATGCGCCGAGCTGGCGCACGCCCGTCGAATCGAGTGGGTGCTGGCCAACGAGCAAAGCGGCGCCTGTTTTCAGCAGTGCGACGCCAGCGGCGGCCAGACCGTGGCCACGCACCCCTACCTGGAGTTGGGCGGGTCGCTGGTCGCGGCGGTGGTGGATGACCACAGCGACCTCATTCTCTCCCTCAACGCTGACGTCGCGAACAATCCCGAAATCGAAGGCATCATCGGGGCAGCGACCTTGGCGGGCGCGCGATTGCGCCTCGACTACCAGGCACAGCCCCAGGCGCGTGTGATCGCGAGCTGCCTCGAAGGCGGTACCCGCGACACCTGCTTCGCATCGCCGAGCTGCCCCGCGACCCCGCAAGGCCAGCAGCATCCCTGCTTTGGACAACAGCAGGAATGGTCCGCGCCGGTGTGCAGCCAGTAGGAACCGACGGCCGGGACGGCGCTAGTTCTTCGCCTTGCTCTCGATCGACGCGAGCTGATCTTCGAGCTGCTGAATGGTGTTGCGCAGGTTCACCATCTCGTCGTGGGTGGCGAGACCGAACGCGCCCGCCGCGAGCCGGCCCGCCTTGTCCAGGTTCGACTTCACCGCGCCGCCGACGCTCATCGCCTTCATCGCCGCGTTCATCAGGCGCGGATCGCTCACCAGCTTCGACACGCGGGGGTTGCCCGCAAGCTTGAAGGCTTGGCCAACAACAACATCCTTGATCGACTTCAGGACCGGCATGATGGGTCCTTCTGCCATGACAGGCGCGTCTGGTCAACGCGGCAGGGTGTTCGAACCAGACGAATTCGTGCTAGAGGCTGTGCTTCCGGATGTTCCTGCTCAACACCCCCTTCGGACGGCTGGCACTCTCGCTGGTGCTATTGACCGCCATCGCACCGGTAGTCGTCTGGTTCTTCCGGCGCACGTGGGTCGATCTGGACGCGGAGGCGACGTCGGTCCGCAAGGCTTCCGAGGGCGGCAGGTCAAAGCAGCTCGACCCACGGGTTCCTGTCACCTTTCTCCTCGGGGCGCTGTCGCTGCTGTTCATCAACGAGTACGGCTCGCGCGACTTCTTCGAGGGCGCCGTGCTGCCCATGGTGCGGCGCTGGGCTCGCGCGCACCCGAACATCGTCGACGTGGGTACCTACCAGGAGCTCTACTGGCGCGTCTTCTGGGGCATCTCCCGCTACGCGGCCTATCTGATGCCGCTTGCGGTGTGGCCATTTGTCTTCAAGGAAAGCCCGCTCGACCTCGGCCTGCGTTTCCGCGGTTTTCGCGAGCACGCCTGGATCTACCTTTTGTGCCTGGTGATCGTGATTCCGACCCTGGTGGTGGTTTCGTACAGCCCCGAGTTCACCAACTACTATCCCATCTATCACGGCGCTTCCCGTTCTTGGATCGACTTCTGGGTCTGGGAAGCGATCTACCTGGGCCAGTTCTTCGCCCTCGAGGCGTTCTTCCGCGGATTCTGGCTGCGCGGAGCACGCAGCCTTGGCTCCGGCGCCATCTTCGCCATGATGGTGCCGTACGTGATGATTCACTTCCCCAAGCCGTACCTGGAGGCCTGCGGCGCCATCGTTGCTGGGACCGTCCTGGGCTCTCTTTCCATGCGGACCGGCAGCATCTGGGCCGGCTTCCTCATCCACTCCACCGTGGCGATCCTGATGGATCTGCTGGCCCTCGCGCAGGTAGGCCGCTTGCCGGTTCACATCGGCCCCTACTCGACCGCGCAACACAAGTTCCCGTACACGATTCACCTGGTATGGACGGCTTGGGCGCTGGCCCTGGTCGGGCTCGCCGCGCTGCTCTACCGGCGCCGCAAGCGCGCTCGGTCTTGAGCAGCTTGCAGCGTCCGTGCAACCGCAAGTCCAACCAGATTCTGCATCCCCCCCCGTTCCCGATCACTATGCAAGCGAGGTTGTGAGAGAGCCGTTTGTATCGAGATCGGAAACGGGGGCGAATGCAGATACCCGGTCGGGTTACTCAGTGCCAAACAGTTCGGCCGCCCGATGAAGACCGGCTGAGCTGAAGGATTTTGCGGAAAACAAGCGGCCGGGACAGAAGCAGGGGCTTAGGCGCGAGAGGGTAAGGGCTCGCGCCGGTTGGAGTGGAGGGAAATGGTGCATGGCCATTGGAGCACGTCTGCCTTTGTCCCGGCCCGTCGGAGGCTTCGGAAATCTTCTCCACGAGTAGAAGGTACTGGATCGATTGTCCCTTCGTAACCGATGGGCGCGCTGATTTGCGTGTCGGCCAAGCGACGCCTCAACCTGTCAGTATTTGTCCTACAATGGCGTCAAAGGCGCATGCGCTTCCCTTCCGTTACAATCCGTCTTGTGACTGACGATCCCGAAGCGACCGCATCCGTGCGCGACCGATTGATTGCGGCCCTGGCCGATCCCGATGTCGCGGGAAAAGCGGGGCGAAACGCGGCCGCGCTGGTTGCGCTCCACGAGCCGGTCGCGGTCTTCGAATGGCTGGGCTCCGGCAAGGGCCTGGTGCTGCTCGACCACCGCAGTATCGCCGACGAGGATTTGCAGACGCACCTCGACCGCATCCTCAACGCCCACGAAAGGGGCCTGCTCTTCATCGCGGTCGCCGGCGGAGGCGCCAGCGTCGCCCAAGCCCTCAAGGCAGCGGACGACAGAACCCGCAACCGCGATCACCTCGGGCTTTACCACGTCGATGACAGCGGCAAGGTTCGGCGGGTTGCCGGACGGCGGCTTCCCGAATTGGAGAAAGTCGGGCGCAACCTGCCGCCGGCTCGACCTCTTTCGCCCGAGGACATCGCGGGCATCATGGAACGAGGGCGCAAAGAGCGGATGGAAGCCATGGAATTCGTGCGCGGAACCACGCGACGGTTTCCGCACCTGACGGTAGCCATCATCGCTCTATGCGTCCTGTTCTTCGCCGCAACCAACGGCAACGATCCGCGTGCCGACCGCCTTTTCGATTTGCTCTCCAACCGATCCGACGCCGTGAGAACCGGCGAGCTGTGGCGGCTTTTCACCTACGCGTTTCTGCACAGCCGGCACAATCCAACCCACCTCATCGTCAACATGCTCTCGCTCTACAGCGTGGGCGCGTTCCTCGAACCCCTGCTGGGGCGCCTTCGCCTCGGGATCCTGCTTGCCGTGTCCGCGGTCGTCGGTGGCATCGCCAGTGCCCTGCTTACCAACGCCGTCTCGGTAGGTGCCTCGGGCGCGGTCTGGGGCCTGATGGCCGCGACGCTGGGGCTTCTGCAGGGTCGAAACCGGGTCTTCCCCGCCCTCATCGCGCGCAGCTTGCGCCGGCGCCTGATCGTAATTCTCGCCATCAACGTGGCAATTTCGTTTCTGCCCTACATCGATCGCTACTGTCACTTCGGCGGAGGCATCGCGGGCTATCTGCTGGGCCGCTTCTTCGCGTATCGGCCTTCCAAGCAGGCACCGACGCATCCTGCAGGCTGACGGCCAACGAGGTTCGTCAATGACGCGCAGGCCGCTTGAGCCGCGCCAGCTCGGCTCGCAGCTTTCGGATCTCCTCGCCCTGGGTCTGCACCGCCGCCACAAGCATGCTCGCGTAGCCGTAGAGGTCGACCATGTTGCCCTCGGCGTCCACCGCCGGGCTTCCCGGAACGTCTTCGATGATGAACCCGAGATGGCGCTTTCCGGCCAGCGCAGGGTCGCGGTACACGTAGGTCGCCAGCTTGAAGCGCTCAAGCTCGCGAGCGATGCGCGCGCGTTCGGCCTGGTCGAGATAGACGATCTCCTTCTTCGCCCGCCGTGTGGAGACTGGACAGGGGCCACCGTTCGCCGTGTACCACGCGCCCTGCTTGCATAAGCGCGCGCCGCCCGTGCCGCACGCGTAGGTGCACGTCTTGCCTTCGGTCGAGCACGCGGTTCCAAGCAGAGGAAGCGCGGCAGGACAAGCGGCATCGGCATTGGGCGCGGCACAGTGCCAGGTGGGATCGCCGGCGCAGGTGTCGACCGGGCCGGTTGTGCAGTTGGTGCATTCGCAGTCGAGCCCGTCGTAGACGCAGTAGGCGCCCTGGGTGGGACAGGCTTGTCCCGCCGCTGCTTCGCGGGTGGCGGGGCACGTGACGGGTGGCAAGGCTGCGCAAAGCTCGGGACTGGTGATGTTCCACGTTCCTTGCGTGCACGCGGCGGAATCACGGCAGCTTGGACGGGGATCGGTTCCGAACTCGCAGGTCAGCCCCTCGGTGCAGGGCCAGGTGGCGATTTGCGAGAGGTCCGGCGGACAGGGCGTGCTCGCAGCGGCGCATTCGCCGTCGGACAGCTTGGAAACCCCGGCAGACTGTCGGTCGCAGTCGGTCGGATACGTCGTTCCGTCGCAGCCGCACACGGGCAGGTAGATCGCCGGACAAATCTTGCCGCCGCTCGCCACGCAGACGCCGGAGCCGTCGGGGACCTTTCCGCAGTCGCCCGTCGGGTAGTCGCAGAACTGTCCCGCCCCGCAGGTTCGACCGGCCAGGCCTCCGCACATGGACCCGGTCGCTCCGCCGGTCGCGCTGGCTCCGCCGGTCCCGAGCACGCCGCCGCTCCCGGGCGCACCGCCGCTCCCGAGCACGCCGCCGCTCCCGAGCAGACCGCCGCTCCCGAGCACACCGCCGCTCCCGAGCAGACCGCCGCTGCCGAGCACACCGCCGCTCCCCGGCACGCCGCCGTTCCCGAGCACACCGCCGCCACCCCTGCCCGCGACGGCGCCGGCGCCGCCCGTGGGCCCGGTCGTGCCGGCGCCACCTGTCCCCGGCAAGCCGCCAGTTCCGATCGTTCCACCGGTCGAAACGACGCCGCCGCTTCCGACCTTTCCGCCTGTGGACGGCGCGCCACCGGAGCTACCCACGGTCCGACCGCCGCTCGCGACGACACCACCCGCAGCCCCTCCCGTGCCGACGAATCCACCGCCACCGATGACTGCACCGCTGCCTAGGCTGCCACCGAGCGCAATCGTGCCGCCCCTTCCTCCGCTTCCCGGCCCAGCGTCGGCCGTTGCCACGCCGCCGGTTCCGACAAGACCGCCGGTTCCGTTGCCGCCGCCCGCGCCTCCAAGGCCCGCGGTCATGCCGCCGGTGCTCGGGTTCCCCGCTGCGCCGTCGCCGCGCGTGGTTCCGCCCGCGCTGCCGTCGAAGTGAAGCGTGATTCCGTGTACCTCACACCCCATCCAAACCAATGCGCCAACCAAAACGATGCCTCTTTGGGTCGTGGATATCTTCATGTTGGATATCTTCATGGCCGTCCCTCGATTGCCGTTGATCGGGCAAAGTCCATTCCAGGCCCTATTCCATCACGAAGCAAGAAAACCCGCACGATGCCTTGCGAAGGCGCGCGCCCTACCGGATCCTCTTGGCGCCGAGGTGCTCGACCACCGCGGCAGCCGCGGCCTCGGTAATTCCCGGAACCTCAAGCAGGTCGGCCACGCTGGCTTCGCTGGCCTTGGCGAGGCTGCCGAAGTGGCGCAGGATTGCGCGCTGCCTGGTTGGGCCTATACCAGGAATATCGGCCAGCGCCGAGCGAATCGTCCGCCGCTTGCGCTGCTTGCGGTGGAAGCTGACGGCGAAGCGATGCGCTTCGTCGCGCAAATGCGCCAGCACGAACATCTCCGCGCTCGACGGGCCGATGGGAATTGCATCCTTGCCTTGGGCGAGAAAGACGCGATCGGGGCGAGAGGTAGGAGCAGCCTTGTGCGGTGACTCCGCCGTAGCGGCGCTTGGGTCCGCGGTTCCTTCGCTGGTCTCTCTTGCCACCTCGCCGGCGTCGGGCAGAGGGTCCGTCGTCTCCGCCGCGGGCTCGGCAGCAAGTGAATCGCGCTCTTTCGCCAGCGCGACGATGGGTAGGCCGACGCCGGGACGAATGTCGATGCCCACGTCGCGAGCCGCGGCCAGCGCAACCCCAAGCTGTCCCTTGCCGCCGTCGACGACCAGCAGGTCGGGCAGCCGCCACAAATCTTGTTCGTCTTTGCGCGCTTGCCCCTCGCGTGCGCGGCGGAATCTGCGCGACAGAACCTCGTACATCGAAGCAAAGTCGTCGCCGCCGGTCGCGTGCTTGATGCGATAGGTTCGGTAGCGCGACTTGGCCGGCTCGCCGTCTTCAAAGACGACCATCGACGCTACCGGATCGCTGCCTTGCACGTGCGAGATGTCGAAACACTCGATGATATGCGGCGGTCGCGTCAGCCCAAGCCGCCGTTGCAGACGCGAAAGAGTGGCGGCGCTGTCTTTGCTACGATCGCGCCGAGAGACGAAGCTCGCCGCGGCGTTCTTGCGCGCAAGCTCCAGCAAGGCGCGGCGCGGGCCACGCTTGGGCAGCAAGACCTCGACCTTCTTGCCCAATTTTTCCGCCAGCCATTCTTGCTTGACGTTGGCGTCGGCAATGGCGAACGGCAGCAGGACCTCGGAGGCCGGCGTGGCCTGCAGGTCGTAGAAAAGTCCGACGAAGCTTGAAAGGATTTCGTCGTCGGGAAATTCCTGCTTGGTAAACGAAAAGGCCCGGTTGCCGACCAGCTTTCCCTGCCGGACGAAGAGCACGACGATTTCCACCGCGGGCCCCTCGCGATGAAATCCGATCACGTCCTGGTCGACGAAGGTATCCAGCACCACCCGCTGCGATTCCAGCACCGATTCGAGGGCGCGGATCTGGTCGCGCAGGATGGCCGCGCGCTCGAACGCGGTTTGCGCCGCGGCGTCCTTCATGCGCGCGCGCAGGTCGCGCAGAAGCTCGTCGTTCTTGCCTTCGAGGAAGAGCCCTACGAAGCCCACCTGCTCGGCGTAGTCGGCTGGCGCCACTGGCAGCACGCACGGTGCAAGGCAGCGCTTGATTTGGTACTGCAGGCACGGGCGCTGCCGGCTGTGCAAGGTGTGGTCGGTGCAGATCCGCAACTGGAAATGCCGGTTCACCACGCGCAAGGCTTCGCGGCACGAGGTCGCCGAATGGTACGGCCCGTAGTAGTACGCCCCGTCGTCGCCGATCTTGCGCACCACCTCCAGCCGCGGCCACTCGGCGCGCGGGTCGAGGCGCAGCACCAGGTAGTTCTTGTCGTCGGTCAGCTTGACGTTGAAGCGGGGCTGGTGCCGCTTGATCAGGTTGTTCTCCAGCAGCAGCGCTTCCTTCTCGTTGCCGGTGACCACGGTTTCGATGTCGGCGACGATTCCTTCCAGGAGCGGTACGAACGCGCGCACGTCCCCGCTGGCGGGCTGGAAATACTGGCGCACGCGCGTGCGCAGATTGGCCGCCTTGCCGACGTAAATGATTTTGCCCCGCTTGTCCTTCATCAGGTACACGCCCGGGCTCGTGGGCAGGCGGTCGAGAATCTCGGCAAGGGTGCGCTCCGCAGGCGCTACTTCAGCGTCGCGCAAGAGCGGGGCTGGACCGTCGCGATCGTCGCTTTCGGACACGATGAAAGTCTACGTCGCCCGGCGACTGGTTGACACTTCGGAATTTACGCCGCTCGCGACAGCTACGTCTTTTCGAGCCAGATGCATCCGCCCCTGTTCTCCAAGCAAAGGGGCATGTTCTCGCGGAAGAAGGCCTCATGAAAATGCTCCATGAACGTGTTCATCAGGACCACCCTGAAGCGGCTGCTATACTGCAAGAAAGCCCGCAGGAGGTAGAGTTCGCTCCAGGCGATCCGGTCACGCAGCCATTGGCGCGGATATTCAAACGGAAAGAAGGCATCGTGAAAGTGGATATGAACCCCGGGCCTAAGACGAGGGAGTATCTCGAAGAACACGCGGTTGACGTCGCTGTCCACCCTGACCACATGGGTTGAATCGATGAAGAGGATGTCGTTCTTCTCGAGGCTGTCGAACACCTCCAGATCCGCGACCTGCAATCGCGATGGCAACACACGAATCCGTTTCTTGTCCTCCTCGGTCACAAGCGAGTAAAGGAGCTCCGGGTAGGGTTCGATGAGGGTCAGCTCGAGCGTGCGGCCGAGAAACTGTTCGTCCGTGTCGAGAGTCGCGCAGGTGGAGTAGCCGGAGCCGACCTCGATGAGCCTTTTCGGTCGAAGATGGCGTAGCATGCAGTGGAGCATGATCGCATCCGAGTATGAATAGGCCGGGTTCTCGAAATAGTAGCGGTTCCCGTCCTTCTTGTGGGCTGTGAACGGCTGGTCCGCGTAGTAGCGGCAGAACGCCTTGAGAAGCTCCATCTGTTCCGCCTCGCGCAGATCGACTCCGGGAATCTCCCGGGCGGGATTGGCGGGGAAGATCCTGGCCTCGTCTTGGTAGATTTCCGCCCAGCGAGGGATCGGAGAATAGTAGTGGCCGGGCGGCACGAAGCCGCAGTCGCGCACAAATTGGTCGTGCGCCGCAATGAACGGCCCGAGGCCCGGAAGCTTTCGCGCGACCGATATCATGATGTTCTTGAGCATATTCTGCCTTCCAAGAGGATACCGGCATTGTACCCTACGGCGCTCTTCCTAACCGAAGCGCCTTTCGCCGATCACATGGTCCACAAGCGTTCGACTGATTCAAGAATGACGGTATCAGGCTTTTCTGCGTCGAGAAGCTCCGGGGTGAGCAGGGTTCTCGCCGGCACTGACGCCCGAATGAGCTTGACCTCTGCGAACTGACGTTCGAAAAATGGTGCGAGGAACGTGAAGAATGAATCTCCGACGACCAGAAGCTTCCCGTGCTTCGGCCCAGCCTCGGGAAACTTCGGCTGCCAGTCGAGATCGCCGCCAATCGCGGGAATGCCCATGAGATAGGTTAGATCGCCGACGCGACGCGGGCCGAGCGCTCCTTGCAGGCCTTCGAATCGCGACAGCGCGCGGGCGCCATCCTGCCTGGAAAGAACATCGGCGATGGCTTGGTAGGCGAGGAACCCGGCATGCCAGTTCCAGTGCGTATCACTTGGATAATAAAGCAGCATCGAGCTCTTGCTCTGCCAGAGCGGAAGCCTCATATCGATGAGCGGAACGCCATCCAACCCCGCTGCCATGATCCAAAACTGGTCAAGCCGAGATACAGTTCCCGGCGGTGGACGCAAGCGAGGCGGTAGATGCTCCGGGTAGATCGTCTGCTTGTCTGGGCAAACGATGATCGCGAGCGTGGCGCGCTTTGCATTGACGAGCGCTGTCACTCCCCTGAGCTGGTCCGCAATAGTACGCAGCTCGGCTGGTCCGTAGGGCTTCTGGCCGAGACTCGACTCGAATCCGATGCCATCCCGGTTTATGGATGGATCCAAGTATAACCATCTTCGCTCACCGTCCGATTCGCCCAGCACGACGCTAGGATCCGGGGAGGTTCGCAGAAGATAGTAGGTCATGAGCCGGTAACTGCCGATCAGCAGCTTGCGCAGGCCGAAATGGTCGTCGAAGTACTTCTCCCAATCCTGGGCCGTTTCGGACGCGTGGTGCATATCGTTCAGCGACCACCGCAACGCTGTCGGGCGTTCGGCCAACTTGCGCTTCTCGTCGATGTCCCCCATGGGATCCCAGTGGCAGACGCTCGCAAAGGTCGGGGCGATCAATACTGCCGCGAAGACCATCGTGAACGCGATATTGGATCTGCGAGCCATGTGTCTCTCAGAAGCGATAATAGATGAAGGGGTTGAACGAGCTGTTGGCCAGCCTCATCGCCGAAAGCAGCAACAGGGAAATGAAGACCACGGCACCCGCTGGCGACGCGGCCCAGACGTCAGAGGATTTCTTGACCAGAATCCGCTCGGACAGGGCCAGGGCGAGCGGAGTTGCCGCGACAATCCCAACCACGATGGCGCCCACGGTCTGAAGCGGCAGGAGCGCGCCCAATTCGGCCCAGCGGAACACTCTCCAGTCGTGCAGACGAACCAGCGCGCGAAAGCATCCCGCCGCCTGCGTAAAGGTCTCGGAGCGGAAAAGGATCCAGCCCGAGACCACCAAGACGATCGCGTAAGCGCGCTGAAAGACCGCAGGCATCCGCCCGAGCACCTTGAGCAAGCCGGCGCGCTCGACAATCAGCACTAGGCCATGCAGCACGCCCCAGGCGACGAAGGTCCAACTGGCGCCGTGCCAAAACCCGCATAGAAGAAACACCACGAACATCGCGAGGTGCATGCGCCAAGCCGGAACCCAAAACTGGTTGCCGGTCAGTGGCACGTACAGATAGTCGCGAAACCACGACGTGAGCGAGATATGCCAGCGCTTCCAGAAATCCGTCAGGCTGGTCGACCAGTAGGGCAAGTCGAAGTTCTCGCGAAAATGGAAGCCGAACATGCGCCCTAGGCCGATGGCCATGTCCGAGTAACCCGAGAAGTCGAAGTAGATTTGCAACGTGTAACACAATGCCGCGATCAGGGCGTGTGGCGACGTCACCTGCGGCAGCGGCAGTTGGAAACACTTGTCGGCGGTGATACCGACGACGTTGGCGATGAGAACCTTCTTGGCGAGGCCGATGACGAAGCGGTGGATACCGTAGGCAAACTCCTCCCAGCTATGCTTGCGCGCGGTGAGCTCGTGCGCGACGTGACCGTAGCGGACGATGGGGCCGGCCACAAGCTGCGGGAACAGCGAGATGTAGAGGGCCAATTTCAGGGGGCTCTTCTGCGCCTCGACCTGCCCGCGGGCGACGTCGATGAGGTACGAGAGCGCGTGGAAGGTGAAAAACGAGATTCCGAGCGGCAACGGAATCACCGGCACGACGGCGCGGTAGCCGAACCTGCCGAACGCCGCATTCAGGTTGGTGAGGAGAAAGACCCAGTACTTGAAGTAGACGAGCAGCCCAAGATTGACCGCCACCGCCAACGCGAGGGCGATGATGCGCGGGCGACTCTTCTTGGGGAAGTGCGCAACGAGCAGGCCGAAGCCGTAATTGATGCCGATCGACGACATCAGCAGCGGCAAGTAGCGAAATTCTCCCCACGCGTAGAACCACAGGCTGGTCACGAGCAGCCACACGTTCTTGAGCCGGATGGTCGGGATGACGTAGTAGCCGGCGAGCGCGATAGGAAAGAACAGGAATAGAAACAGAACCGAACTGAAGACCATGCGTCCCCAAAGCTACGGCAACTTGCTGTCGACGAGTTGGCCGAGATCGCCAACGGTTCGTATCTTGCGCAGCTCCTTCTTGTCGAACTTGACTTTGAAGTGTAGCTCGACTGCCGCGATCAAGTTCACGTGGGCCATGGAATCCCAGCCGTCGATGTCGTTAGGGCCCATGTCGGGCGCAATGTCGAGCTTGGGATTGGCGAACACCTGTTGGAACACTTCATTGAGAGCCCGCTGGCACTTCATACTTGGTCCTCGATGGTTGACAAATCCCCGGGGTCTTGGCCGAGGTATCGCGCGCGTAGCACGCGGCGAAGAATCTTTCCACTCTTGTTCTTGGGTATCCGGTCGACGATGATCACTTCTTGCGGGGTGGCGGCGGCGGATAGACGGTTGGCGACGTGCAGCCGAATCTTCATGCGCAGCTCGTCGCTCGCCTCGAAACCCCGGCGCAAGGCGACGAACACCACAATTTTTTCGAACAGCACCGGGTCGGGCGCGCCCACGGCGCCCGACTCCGCGACCTCCGGCAGCTCCAGCACCGCACTCTCGACCTCGAAGGGACTGACCAGGTGGCCGGAGGTGTTGATGACGTCGTCGTTGCGGGCCGCGAACCAATAGTATCCGTCCTCATCCTGGTAGGCGAGATCGCCCGAGTCGTAGAAGCCCTGGGAAAACCTCGCGCGATAGGTGTCGGTGCGATTGAGGTAGTCGCGAAACATGGACGACCACGGATAGCCGAGACACAAATGCCCCGTCGTACGCGTCGAGCAGGGCGTTCCTTGATCGTCGAGAATAGCGGCCCGGATCGACGAGACCGGCTTGCCCATCGAGCCCGGACGAATAGCCAGACCCGGCCGATTGGCGATCATGATGCCGCCGGTTTCCGTCTGAAACCAAGTGTCAAAGATGTCCCGTCCAAGGGCCTCACGTCCCCAACGGCTGATTTCCGGGTTGAGCGGCTCGCCCACGCTGAAGATGCTGCGCAGGTGCGAGATGTCATAGCTGCGATAGTCCACCTCGTCGGCACGAGCGAGCATGCGCAAGGCGGTGGGGGCCGTGTACCAGACGCTCACCTTCTGTTCGACCAGAACGCGGAACCAACTGTCGGCATCGAAGCCGCCGGTGAATTGCACCTGGGTGATGCCGTGCAACCACGGACCGATGATTCCGTAGGATGTGCCCGTGATCCAACCGTGGTCGGCCGTACACCAGTAGAGGTCATCACCCTTAAGTTGCATGACCTCGGCCATGCTGTGTGCGATGTGCGGGGCCGCACCATGCACGTGCTGCACCCCCTTGGGCTTGCCCGTGGAGCCAGAAGTGTAGTGAATCAGCGATGGCGTCTCTTCATCGACCCTCGCCGATTGGAACGTGGTCGAGGCTCGGCCCATGCGCAGTGGCAGGCTGAGAACGTCCTGCCCAAGATCCGCGTCGCTGTCGATGACCAGGATGACCCTCAGCGCGGGCAGGGAGGTTCGAATGCGTTCGAGCCGCGCCAGCGATGCCCGCCGGGTGACGACGCAGGAAGCCCCGCAATCCGCCAACCGATCGATGAGAGCCAGGTCGCCGAAGTTGGCGAACAGCGACAGCACAGTGGACTTTGCCTTGAGCGTGCCGAGGAAGCTGGCAAACACCTCGATGCCCTTAGGCATGAAGATCGCGACGACTTTGCCCCGATCCTGGCCGATATCGCGAAGAACGTTCGCAAACTGGCAGGCCATGCCGTCGATCTGGTCGAAGGTGTAATCACGCGCCGATAGGTCCGCAGTCACCAAACGCAACCCTACCGCGTCGGCGCGAATGGCGCCGCCCACCCGGGCCTGACAGATGTCCCCAAGATTCATCGTCACGTGGCTGGACGGAAACATAGCATTTCAACATCAGTCGGCGGGCCTTTTCACGTCGCATCGGCCTGGCATCACTGTCCCGGTCCCGCGGTGTGGCGATCACTGAGGCGCTTGAAGCCAACCCCGCTTACGAGCGACACAACCAAATCTTGCAGGCATCGTCAGACGTGCACGGAAATTCGGGGGAGGACAGGGCGTGCTACACTGCGGCCCGTGCCTCAGACAAGCGTACCCGGACACTCCCTCTTCCCGTGGGGACGGCTCGCGCGGTTGGTAAGGCCCCGAGGCCTTTGATCGTGGTCGACGCGAACCCGACTCGCGATCCCAAGGACCGCTCGCTCGACCCCGAGGAGGCCGACGGTCTGCGGCGCGCAGCGCGCTTCGGCGTGATGGCCCTCGTGATGCGCTCGATGGTGTTGCAGGTCGCGGGCTTTGCAGGCAGCGTGGCGCTTGCGCGCCTGCTCGACCCGAGCGACTTCGGCGTGTTCGCCATTGTCCAGTTCGCCCTTTCGTTCTTCACCTTTTTCGGCGACGCAGGCTTGGGCGGCTCGCTCATTCGTCAGAAGCATCAGCCCACCCAACGTGAGTTGTCGAGCGCGTTCTACTTTCAACTTGCCTTGGCCTTCGTCGTTATGCTGGTGGTGTTTCTGGCGGCGAACGGCGTGCGCTGGGCATGGCCGAATCTGCCGTCGGGGGCAGTCTGGCTGATGCGCATCCTCGCCGTCGACATCTTGCTGGTGGCACTGCGGATCGTGCCCAGCATTCTTCTCGAACGTCAGCTCGCGTTCGGTAAACTCGCCGTGCTCGAAGTGGCGGCCCAGCTCGTGTTTCTCGGCACCGCCATCGCTTTGGCGGCGCTCGGCCACCGGGCTTGGTCACTGGGCATCGCGGTCCTGGCGCAGGGCATGGTCGGTGTCGTGGGAGCGTTTGTGCTTAGGCCCTGGTGGCCAAGCCTGGTTTGGGACGGCGGCGCTCTCAAGCCGATTTTGAAGTTTGGCATCATCTACCAGATGAAGAATATCGTCGGCTTCATCAACGGCGCGATCACGCCCGTCTTCGCGGGCATCAAGCTCGGCCCGCACGCCCTCGGTCTGGTGAACTGGGCAAGAGAGACCGGCTGGTATCCCCTGCGGTTCGTGGAAATCACGTCGCGCGTGACCTACCCAATCTACAGCCGACTGCACGAGGACCGCAGAGTCTTCCTCGATACCCTCGAGGGCTCAATCGGCAATGCGGCTCTGGTCACCTTCTTCTTCGTCGGGCTGTTCCTCGGCCTGGGGCACCAGATCACGGCCGTGGTCTACGGCGACAAATGGCTGCCAGCGGTACCCATGTTCTATGCCTACGCGGCCGCGATCTCGATCGGCTTCCTCTCACCCATCGTCGGCGCCGCGTTCGACGCCAGCGGGCGGCCCGGGGTTCTGGCTCGGCTCGCCATCGGCTGGACCGCGCTTAATTGGGTGGTGGTTCCGATCACCACTCACGCCTGGGGCATGTACGGCTTCGCATACGGATTTCTCGTGCATGTCGTCGTCGGTAACGCCGCGGTCGTGATCATGCTGCGCCGGTGGCTACCGGACGTTCGACTGTGGGTACGCATTCGCGGAAACCTGGCAGCGGCCGTGGGCACGGCTGTCATCTCCCATGTCTGCTTCTCGCCCTGGGCCAACCGATTGCCCTCGCTGGTCCTCGCGCTCGCGCTCTCCAGCCTGGTGCACCTGGCGCTGCTGGTCGTCGTCGATCGCCCGGCCGTGCTGTCCCTCTACGCGATTGTTCGCCGGCGGCCCTAGGTTGCGGTCGCGACGAGGACGAACTGCACCGCCTGCAGGTCGCGCAGGAACGCCGACTGCTTGAAGAGACGATTCGCTGCCTTGAGCCACGCCGCCTCGACCGGCGGATCCGCGTTGCAGAGGACGCGGCCGACACGAAAACCACAGCTTTCCAACAATTCGGTGGCGGATGCCCGCGTGAAAAACCGCAGATGGGTGCGATCGAGAATCCCTGCATCCGCGTAATCGAACCTGCCACGAAGCAAGCCCTCGACCACGCTGCGATGCCCAATGTTGGGCACGCTGACCACGACCGTACCGCCCACCCCCAGGATTTCGCGGTACCGTCGCAGCACCTGCCACGGATCGGGCAAATGCTCGAGCACGTCGGCGAAGACGACACAGTCAGGTTTCGGCCAAATACCGGGAAGCTCATCTTCGGCACTTCCACAATAAACGTCGTCGAGCACCTCACGGGCGCGTGCCGCGGATTCCGGCGAGATCTCCACCCCGCGAACTTGCACGCCCGGTCGTTGCCGCTTGAGCGCAGCGCCGAGAATCCCCGCCGCGCAGCCAACGTCGATCACCACTTTGGCGGCGGCGGGAACCAAGTCGAGGATTTCCTGCCGCACGTGGAAGGAATACCGCGCACGCGCCTGCGCCGCATCCACGGCCTCCGCGAATGCGCCGTCGCGAACACCGCTCGCGATCCGTTCGACCGCCAGCTCGCGCTCATGCGCACGCATCCACGCCAGCGCCTCACGGGCAGCAACGGCGGCGGGGCTCGCTGGGACGAATAGTCCGCGCAGCCCTCGGCCCGCCTGTCGGGTGGCCATCGCGACCTGGTGCTCGCGCTGCCTCCGCGAAAGGTGCTTCCAGGCGAACAACAGGGAATCGCGACGATGGCGGGCGTCCGGCTCTAGCGCGCACGCAGGCGCGCGGTCGTTGGCGGCCCGAACCTCGGCCTGGCCAAGATGGTAAAGGCGCCAGCGTCGTTCGAGCAGACGAGAGAAGAGGTCATGCGCCGCCATCTCGGTTTGGAGACGACTGTCGACGGGGATTGGCCCGAGATCTGCCAGCGCGGCTCGCCGGACCAGGAATGCGTGTCTCGACAGTCCGGCGACTTCGCGGGTGCGCTCGGTGCCGTCGTTGGCGACAGTCCAAACCAGTCCAGCCGCATCGACTTCAACGTGCCCTTCGCGGCGGTCGGCTGACGGCGAGGTCCGGTCGTGAAGAACACGCCGCCCTTCGACCGCGGCAGCGTCAGGGGTGGCTTCCAGAAACCTGACCAGCAGATCGAGCCAGTCCGACGCAACCTCGTGGCCTCCGTCGAGTACGGCGGTAAGGTCGCCGCTCGCACGCGCCAGGCCGACGTTGCAACACTCTGCCCAGGTCGCGCCTGGCGGTGCGCAAACGGCGCTGATAGCGGTGCCCGCGACATCCGGACCGCCATCTGCTGCATCGGCGCTGGACCTGACGAGCACGATCTCTCCGGGCGTCGCAGCTCCCCCGACGAGTGCACGGAGGCACGCAGCTGCGTCGCCGGCTTGCCCTCCAGCGAGCACGACCGCCGACACGCGAGAAGGAGCTGCGCTCATGACCGATCGGCTTTCTCGGCTAGGCCATAGCAACGCAAGGTTCTTGCGAGGTTGTCGGCGGGGTGAAAACGGACAGCGAAGGCCCGCGCTTGTTCGGCCAGCGAGGAAGCGAGCGCATCGTTGGTCAAGAGTGCGGCAATACGCTCGGCCATGGCGTCGATATCGGCGATTTCGACGAGGTACCCGGTCTGTCCGTCGGTGACAATCTCTTCGGGACCGCCGCAGCGGGTGGCGACCACCGGCACGCCACGTGCCATCGCTTCGACGACGGTGAGCCCGAAGGATTCCTTGGTAGAGGGGACCAGCAGCGCATCCGAGGCGTCGTAAACGGGAAGGACGTCACGCTGAAACCCGATGTAGTGAACCCGTTCAGTCACCCCGAGCGCCCGCGCTTCGTCCTTGAGTTGGTGCTCGTGCTCGGCGCGGAAGCAGGCGCCACAGAAAACCATACCGACGTCGAGCCCGCGCGCCACGAGGCGGGCCAGGGCACGTAGGGCGCTCCGCTGGTCCTTACTAGGCTCGATGGTTGCCACCACAGCGACCAGGCGTGGGCCAGCAGGCAGCCCGAGCCTGCGGCGCGCTTCGGTCTGGGAGAACTTGGGAATGTCGAAATAACGAGCGTCGATCCCCTCCGGCAACACGTGCACGTCCTGCGCGTCCGGGAACAACGCCGCGACTTTCTGGGACGGCACGATGACCGCGTTCGACAGAAGGCGGATGAGCTTCATCGTGGGCGCCAGACCCAGGGTCGGCAGCAGGGTTGGGGTCGGATAGAGCTCCCGCACGTGCCACACGTGGCGCACGCCCGCCATTCGCGCGCCGATCGCGCCGCTGGGAACCACCGACGTCATGGTGCCCACGGCTTCGACGCGCGTCTCACGAAAGAGCTGGCACATCTGCCGGCCCACGCGCAAGCTGCGCGCGAGGAGAATCCAGCGTTCGATGCGTGAGGTGGCGGGCCCCATGCACCACCAGGCGTTCTGAAAGGTCGCGACCTCGATGTGGGCGTTCTTGAGCTCCTCGGCCAGCGGGCCCGGCTCTTTGGGAAGCACGACGAGCGGACGAAGGCCGGCCGAATCCAGGCCCTTGGCAAGGCGGAGCATACAGTGCTCGGTACCGGCGATGTCCCCGGAGTGCGAGACCAACGCGACCGAGAATTTGCGCGCTGGCTCCGGCCCGCGCAAGTAGGGTCTGCGGGGGGTTCTTAGAACCTCCATGAGCTGGGCGGTGCTGATCTTGGTCCGCGCGCGAACAGCTTCGCGCTTCTCGGCCAGGGATCGGCTGGGAGGGACGGTCGCCTCTTTGGGGGCGCCACTCCCGATCGGCTGGTCGCTCTCCGCAAAGGCCGCGAGGGGGCCTCGTCCATCGCGCATGGCCATGTACGCGACAAGCGGCTTGGGAAAGCATTTGAGCGCCGTCCAGCGACTGTTGCGCTGGTTGAGCTTGATGATCCAGTCAGGATGCGGTCGATCAATTGCTTCGTCATCGTGGTATACGACGGCGTCGGGAAGGTACAGGCAATCGTAGCCGCCTAGCTGAAGGCGGAGGCCCATATCGAAGTCTTCGAAGTATAGGAAGTAGTCGTCGTCGAACAATCCGACCTCGCGAAGGGCGCTACGCCGGTACATGGCGGCCCCTCCGCAGGGTGCGAGCACAAGATACCGACGGTGGTGCTCGTAGCTGTCGATAGCACCCCAGCCGATGGGAACGGAGCAGGAACGCAGGCTCGGAAAATAGGCGAGACCGGTGACGTTGAGCAACCACGGCTTGTTCATGACCAGCATTCGGCTCGCGCAGCTACCGAGCTCTTCGTCGGCGTCAAGTGCGTGGGCCATCGTGGCGATCCAATCGGGGGCGGCCACGGCGTCGTTGTTGAGAAGCGCAACGTAGTCTCCAGTGGTTTCGCGAATCCCGCGGTTCACGGCAGCGGAGAAGCCCGAGTTCACCCCGACCTCAATGACCGAGACCTGCGGAAACTGTTCGCGCACGATGCGCAGCGAATCGTCGGTCGATCCGTTGTCCACGACCACCACGCGAACGTTCGGATAGGTCTGGGCGGCGAGCGATTCGAGACAGGGGCCGATACAGCGAACGCCATTCCAGTTGGGAATGATCACATCAACGGACGAGCACGAGGCTTGGGAGTCCATACGTGGCAGGCGCGGCGTCGCGCTACGAGCCTCTAGCACAGGGCCGAAGAGAATGCCATTTCGGCCAGAGGAGGCTACCCTGCTGGCCGCGAAAGCCGCGTCCTTCTCCTTGCCTCGATCATGGCGACGATGAGAGGTCGAAGCGGGATCTCGGTGTCCTTCCGCTGACACCAGCGTCGCACCCGGAAGCGAAGCCGGTTGATTGAACCCCAAAGGGTGCTCCGCCGCGGTTGCGGTTCGACCTCCACCAGATTCATCGGGTAGCCCAAGGCCGCCATGCGCGCGCGCACCTTGGCCAGGGGGATCTGGTGGGGATTGTCCCGTAGAAGCTCCACCTTGACGTAGGGAACGCCACGATCCAGAAACGCCATGGGGGCGAACAGGGCTGGGTTGAGGCCGCGGAGCCGCAGGCCCTGGTCAAGCACGCTGGCTACGACGTCGGGAACAAACCCCTGGTCCAACAAGTAATGTGTGAGCCCGACCTCGTAGCTCCGAATCACCTGGTGCTTGTACTGGTAGGGCAGCACGCTGGCGAAGAAGCGCTCCAGGTGGCCGCTGCGCAGAAGGCGGCGGCGGAGGACGATGAAATAACTTTGAAGGTGGTACTCGTAGTCGAGGTTGTCGCTCAGGCCCCAGAAGTCGCATGCGCTGTCCTGCATGCGGTCGAACACCTTGGCCAACGGGAAGATGGGTCCGAATACGCTCGAATTGGTCAGCACCAGCTCGTCCAGATCACCTAGGACAAGATCCTGGGTGGCCCTCTGCCACATGCCGAAGTCATAGCCCAGGTTCTCACACAGGCGGCAACTTGCGACGATCCCGTCTAGTTTGGCCATTTCCTCGGCGGGCGCTCCCGCTGTGGACACGAAATGGACTTCGGCGCACACCTCTCGTAGGGCCAGAAGGTGCCGCACGACGTAGCCCTTGATGCGTTGATCCGGATCGTAGTGGGCGAAGATCGCTATGCGACGCATGGTTGGGTGAGGTCGTCCAATTGAGCTTGGCGACTCCTGGCCGATGTCCTACCTTTGCTGGTGCATCCGGAACTTGTCAAGTCGGCGGACGACTAGGGACCAGCGGCGAAGGCTGCGGTTGACCTTCCCGCGGCTTTGGCGGCTAATTCATCTTACATGCTCCAAGCCCTGCGCAGATTTTTCGTCGCCGCGGCCATCGCCACCGCATTCCTGACCGCGTCGGTCGCCCAGGCGACCTCGAGACCAGTCGCCCACCTGACCTGGTACGGCCAGTCGTGCTTTCTGCTCGAAAGCGCCAGCGGCACGCGCATTCTGATGGATCCGGTGGCCGCCAACCTGGGCTACCTGCCGCCGGCGGATCTGCACGCCGACGCTGTGACCATCAGCCACGAGCATCCGGACCACAACAACCTGGCCATCGTGCAAGGCAGGCCGCGCATATTTCGCGGCCTGACCCCCGACAAGAAGGGCTGGATCAGAATCGATGATCGGGTCAAAGACATCACCGTCCGTTCGGTCGGCGTGTACCACGATCAGAAGCGCGGCGCCGAGTTGGGCCTCGACACGGTGTTTGTCTTCGAGACCGGTGGCGTGCGGATCGCGCACCTGGGCGACTTAGGCCATCCCCTCACGGACCAGCAGATTTCGGCCATCGGCTCGGTCGACGTGGTCCTGGTGCCGGTGGGCGGCGGCTCCACCCTGGACGCACAGTCGGCCACCTACGTGGTGGACCAGATCCGGCCGCGGCTCCTCGTCATCCCGATGCACTTCAAGACCGACGCCTTTACCGGCAAGGATCTATCTACCGTCGACGCCTTCCTGTCGGGACGTCCGAACGTGCGGCGCGAAAAGTCGAACCGCATCGCCATCACCGGTCTGCGCTACAAGCCGTCCGCGGAGGTGGTGGTTCTGGACTACAAGTAGCCCGCGGCATCTCGGGTGGGAAGCCGGCAGGCTGGTGGCCGTCATCGCGGTCCTGGCCAGCCTCGTCCTGCACCGCTTTGCCGCGCAGCCGTGACATAATGCCGGCCATGTGCTTGAAACGCCCAGCGCGCCTTCGCGTCCCCGCCCTCGTGGTCCTTGTTCTTGCCGCCTTCGCGGGCGGCATGGTGTCTTCGCGACCTCTCTCCGCCGGGCGCTTCGACCCCTACCACAAGCTTGGCGTGTTCACCAAGGTGCTCTCGTACATCGAAAACAACTACGTCGAGGACATTTCGGAAACCGAGCTAATGTACGGCGCAGCCCGCGGCCTGACCGAAGTGCTCGACCCGCACTCGCGCTTTATGGATCCGGAAGAGTACGAGCGCCTAAAGCAGGAAACCGAGGGCGACGCGGAAATCATCGGCATCGGCATCGACCTGGAGAAGCGCAAGCGCGGCTTCGTGGTCGTGTCGCCCATCGAAGGCTCGCCGGCCTGGCGCGCGGGCATCGAAGCGGGCGACCTCATCGACCGCATCGACGGCGTCGAGGCTGGGCCGCTCGACTGGAACGACGCCATCTCGCGCATTCAAGGACCCGCCGGCAGCGAGGTCGTGCTGATCATCAATCGGCGCGGCCGGTCGCTGACCTTCCACATCAAGCGCGAAAAGTTCGAGGTCAAGGCTGTGGAATGGCGCATGCTCGCCGACGGCTACGGCTATATCAAGCTGCGCGTATTCTCATCCATCGTCGACGCCAAGGTGCAAGAGGGCCTGGAAGACATCCAAAAGCAGGCCGCGAGCACCGGTGGCATCAAGGGTATCATCCTCGATGTCCGTCACAATCCGGGCGGCTTGCTCGACCAGGGCGTCAAGGTGGCCGATCGCTTCATCGCCGACGGCCTTATCGTCCGCACCGTGGGCAAGGCCGGCAAGGAGATGGACCGCCAAATGGCCCACAGCCGCGGGACCTGGCTTGGCTTCCCCATGGTCGTTCTGGTCGACGGCGCCACCGCGTCAGCCGCCGAGATTGTCGCCGGTGCTTTGCAGGACCACGAGCGCGCCGTGGTGCTGGGCAGCCCCACCTTCGGCAAGGGGTCCGTGCAGACGGTGATGACCGTGGATGGTTGCGGCCCCAAGCCGTGCGGCCTTAAGCTGACGGTTTCCCGCTACTACACCCCCAGCGGGCGCTCGATCCAGGGCCAGGGCATCGTGCCCAACGTGTTGGTCGATGCCACCGCGCCACCCGCCGACACCGACGACGGGACCACGATCCGGGAACGAAATTTCGACCGCCATTTGCGCAACGAGCAAGGCGACAAGCCGGTGGAAGTGAAGCGATTGTCGGATTACCAACTCCAGGTCGCGCTCGACTACCTAAAATCTTGGGCCGTGTTTTCCAAGCAATCTGTTAAAAAGGGTTAGCTTTGCGGCGCCTGTCGCGCCGCGTTCAACAAAGGAGAGCACGATGGTTTCCTGTCCAAAATGCGGACACCAGAATCTTCCCAGCGCTACAGCCTGCTCCCAGTGTGGCACGACCCTTCCCTCGGCGGTCCCCGCCGCCCCACCTGTCGGCGACGGCGTCGAGGAATATGCCCGACAGATGGCGGCGCGCGAGGCGATCCGCAGGCGCAACCGAATGATCGTCGGCGGCATCGCCGTGGTGGCGCTCGGCTTCGTGATCTTCAAGCAAGTGCAAGACCGCAACCGCAAAGCCGCCGCGCAAGAAAAACTGAACTTCGCAGAGAAGTTCGTCGAGCTGGAGAAGCGCGAGACCGGCGCCTTCTGGAACTGCGTGATGGCCAGCGAAGTCGACATCGGCATGTTCCAGAAGGGCGAGCAGTTCCAGCAGCGCATCGAATCTGCCTACTTCACCCAACAGAAGACCTTCGCTGACTACCTCATCACCGAGTGCGTGCCCAAGATCGAGCGCGCGCGCCAGGCCTTCGGCGGCTTGCGTGACGCTCCGGTCGAGCTGGGCGGACCGCTCGAGAAGTATCGCGAAACGCTGCCCAAGCTGCAGTCGGGCTTGGAGGACTACGTGGAAAAGATCAAGGCGCGTGGGACAACCAAGGACACCGACCAGCTTATTCAAGAGCTGGGAACCGCCTGGCACACGACGGGCGATCTCACCGCCGAGACGGCGGCCTACGAGAAGTTCCTGTACTGCGCGATTCCGGGCCTCGGCAAGATGAAGGATTCGCAGGAGGTCCTGGAATACATGAGCGACCAGTGCTTCAAAAAGGATCCGGTGGTTTTTATGGATCACGTGCGCAAGGACTGCGGCCCCATGTTGGTGGTGGCCGACAAGGACGCCAAGGTCGATGCGAAGTCGGTGCCGACCTGGAAGAACTCGCGCAAGAGCTTCGTCGAGGAAGACATGCGACAGTTGCAGGCCTGGGAGAGTTGTGGCAAGCGGTCGCGCAAGGGCAAGAAGAAGGAGGATCTGGAACTGTTCCTCACTGCCGTGAACGAGTACATGGCCGCCCGCTCGGGCGTAGCTTCCGCCGCCCGGGGGATCCAAGAAGCCGCCAAGTAACCGCATGGCACGCAACCCAACGGGCGTCCCCACGGGCGCCCGTTGTTGTTTTTGGGGTATCTTGAATCGACTTCACTGCGCCGTCGACTAAGGGTGATGACAAGCGCGGGATCGGATGCGCGAGCGAGCGTCAGGCCCGGCTTGCGCAGTCTCCGGGCGAAGCTCGGTCAGCGCGATGCCCGCACGGCCGCTGCGTCGGCCAGGGCTTGCGTGAGCGCGGACTGGATTCCGGACGATCCCGGATCCAGTGCCAGGCCAGCTTGATAGTGCTCAATGGCCGGATCCAACTGACCCACACGGTGCAGGGCCGTACCCAGGTTGTAGTGGATGTCCGCGGTGGTATCGCGCAGGCCCGGGAAAAGGCGCACCTCCTTAGCCGCAAGCAGCGCGGCTTGGTAGTGAGCGATGGCCACGTCCAATCGGCCCTGGCGCTGCAACTGGGTCGCGAGGTCGTACTCTTCCACGGCCGATGGAGTGGCCTCGGCTGGATCGATAGGCAGATTGGCCACGACCAAGAGAGCAGCGAGAACAGCCGCCACCCACGCCCCCCGAGCCCGAATCACCGTCCGCGCCTGCAACAACGCATACGCGGCGTAGAGGGCGAAGAGCGGCAAGGCTGGCGCTCGATAGCGGGCGGTCACGAAGAACGCCAGGAGAAATACAACCTGGGCAACGAGCGCAGCGACGATGAGACCGTGCTGACGCCACGACGAACGCGCCAGCCACAGACCGACCAGGCCCAGCGGAATCAGGATTCCCGACGGAAACGCGATGCCGTGCCGCCACAGGAGCACAGACAGTAAACTGGAATAGGCCCGGTCTGCGTAGGGGCGCCGGCCGCGCGGGACCTCGGTGCCGTTGAGCGCCTGCAAGCCTTTGCGTCCAAACAAGCCCAGCACCGCACCCGGGTGATGCCAGAGCTCGGCCGCTGTCTTTCGCATGAAGAAGCGACTGTGCCCGGAGGCCGTGCGCACGCCCGCCCGCCACGGCTCGGCCATCAGCCTGCCGAACCATTCGAAGTGCTGCAGGTGATCGTCGCGGTTGAGCTCTTGCACTTCGGGCGTGTTGCCGAGGTAGGCGTTGATTCCCTCGGCCCAGCCCAGCAAGCCCGCGCGACCGGTGAGAATTCGCCCGAGGGTGGCGCCGGTCGACGTGGAACCGGAGGCGCCCGGTGGCAGAGCATGTTGCGCGAACCGCATTTCGGGAGACTCTTCGAAGCGAGCGTTGTGCCACGCCACCGGCGCCACAACCGCGGCCAGCGACAACAAAAATAGCGCCGCACCCAACCTACGCCGCAGCAATGTTCGTTCGCCTTGCACCCCCGACCACACAATCCACGCCAGCACGAAAGGCGCGAACAACAGCACGCTGCCTCGGTTGATGGCGCCAAGCCCGACCGCCGCGCCCACCGGCGCCCAAGCAAGCGGTCGCGGTCGGCGCGCCGCCAGCACAGCAGCGAGCACGGCGACGAGCAGCAGGAAGACATCAAGGTTGGCCGAAAGTGGCTCGCCGTCGTAGTAGACGAGCGTACCGCAGAAGGCGCACATCCCCGCAGCCAGCAGCCCGACCCGCCGCGCGCCGAACGCCACCCGACCCAAGAAGTAGACCAGCACGCAGCTCGCCGACCCGATCAGCGCCTGCGCCACCTTCACGATCAGGATGTCGTCACCGAATACGCGATAGAGCGAGCCTAGCAGCAACGGATAGAGCGGCGGCCGGAACAACGCCTCGGGCCCAGGCCAGGCGTGGCGCAGAAACAGCAGCGCCGTCTTATGGTAGTTGCCTGCGTCGATCAGCCGATGCCAGAAAAATGGACTCCGTGAGTCCTGGGCCAGATAGAAGAGCCGCACCGCCAGCGCGCAAGCAAACACTCCGACCGCATCGACAAAACGAAAGCGTCCTTCCTGCGCCCCACTCGCCTCGCCATCCGATTCGCTCGCCCCCGAGCGATCCGCCTCAGCCCCGCTCGCCTCGTCCCGCGCCCCAGCCACCGCCAGCGTTCCGCGTGCCCCAACCTCCACACCCGTCCCCTCGCTCACCGCAAGCTCCCCCGCCGGATCGAGGCTATGATTCTTCGTGCGCGCGCCCGTGCCCCCTCACCCAAGTGAGGACACACACCCTCCGCCCGGCCTCGACGACCAAGTCCCAAATGGCTGCACGTGCCCTCATCGCGATGCCCAAGATCAAACACGCCCCCAGTGTACCCGACTCCGTAGAGCCCCGGGGAGCGAGGATCCGAGCCCCCGAATTCCTCTTCGACGAGCAGCCGGCTCTCCCTCGCAAGCCCGCCACCCAAGGCCCGCACCCTCACCCCGCAAATCTTCTCCTCCCCCAGCACTCTTCTCTCTTCGCGGAGCGAATAGCGGCGCCGCCCGGGCGAGGGGTGCGAGAAGTCCTTTGAGCCGACGTGAGCGAGCGCTCGGCGAGTCCGCGAGCCGATGCCAGCGAGCGACCGAGGAGGCCATGGCCGTCCG
>Ga0265314_10000079_pt1 | contig 144215 bp, 128 predicted proteins | sample 4126metaG_FD_203106 | JGI IMG/M metagenome (GOLD analysis project Ga0265314, IMG submission 203106) | Rhizosphere microbial communities from Carex aquatilis grown in University of Washington, Seatle, WA, United States - 4-1-26 metaG | ecosystem: Host-associated > Plants > Roots > Rhizosphere... | reverse complement strand
CGCTAGTTACAGAATGAAGGATCAAATCGAACCCTGAGCCTCTCCAAGCGACATGGAGCTTCGCACCGCCGCAGCCGAATTTTCAAACCGGCGCTTTTCCTCCAGTTTCGCGCCGCCGGCAACACTCGGTGCGCGACCTTCAGGTCGCCTCACCATAATGGTCCCCGCAACCCGAGCGATACCGAACCCCCGGCGCGGCCGTCCGCGCCCGCGGTGCGCGACCTTCAGGTCGCTTCACCGTGGTGGTCCGTGCGACTCAAGCGATACCGAATCCCCGGCGCGCGGCCGTCCCCGGCCGCAGCCAGGTGGCAGGCTCCGAACGTACGACGCCTTCTCGCGCATTCAACCTCACACCGCCACCACTCCGCCCGTGGTGCGCGACCTTCAGGTCGCTTCACCGTGATGGTCCGTGCGACTCAAGCGATACCGAATCCCCGGCGCGCGGCCGTCCCCGGCCGCAGCCAGGTGGCAGGCTCCGAACGTACGACGCCTTCTCGCGCATTCAACCTCATACCGCCACCACTCCGCCCGTGGTGCGCGACCTTCAGGTCGCTTCACCGTGATGGTCCGTGCGACTCAAGCGATACCGAATCCCCGGCGCGCGGCTCCAATAGAACTCTGAAAGAGTTCCATCACCCTCACACGAACGACCAAAACATACAGTCGGGAACACCGTAGGTAACTCGCCCCCCGGCGCCTGGAATCGTCGTCAAAGAACGTCCCCGGAGCTTCGCATCGCCTCTCCTTTCCTTTTGGGGAGAGGATCTAAGGTGCCTGTCCGCCGACCTGTCCGCCGTAGCCTTGGCGGAGGCGGAAGCCTTGGCGGAGGCGGAAGGGGAAAGGAGCTAGGGCAAGACCGAATGTTCGGAACTCGTGCCCGAAGTTGCACATCTCTAAAGAAGGGGAGGATGCAAGAACAACTCCTGGCCAAGGCCCAACCGATCACGGCACACCCCACCGTGAGTCCACCACACGGTGATGTCGACCTCGGCGTGCCGTCGCGGATTCCATCAGAGACGGCATGTCTTCGCCGTCCAGATGCCGCCGTGGAAGCACGGGCACCGGCCCGAAGAGTTCCTGGACAAGCTCTCGCACCTCCACATCTCCACAAGAGTACCACCCCCGTACCTGCGCCCATCCGACCTCAGGGCTGAAGGCCCGGGATGTGACAGCCTGGGGTGATCAGAAGTCTTGCTTCTTCGTGATGTGGACGGCAAAAACGAACATCCCAAGTGCGATCAACATGATCGTCAGCAATCTCATTTCGGGGAGCGGGTCCGTTAGCAAAAGGCTGTGCTCGGCGTCCCAGTGCATTGTTCCGAACTCCCCCATGGTCCACATCAAGTTCAGCCGGTGCGGGAGAAGCGACGGCCAGCTCGAGATCACCAATTCTAGGAACAAGGCCACATAGCATGCTACGGCGGCCGTATACTCCCCGCGCAGAATTACTGACAACAAAAACGCTGTCGCGAAAATAATGGAGCCGCAGGCAAACCACAGAATGCTGAAATGCAGTGCTTCCCCCAATGGATAATATTGATGCACCATCATGGATAGCGCTGGGATTAGGAGTGCGGGCAAGAGAGACAGTGTTGCCAATTCCAGTAGTCCAACGACAATCTGCGTGACGACCAGCTGTACCCTAGTGGCCGGAAGCGCGAGGGTGAACACGGCTGTTCGACGCGTCTGTTCTCGGAGCAAACCACCCAGGCCAAGAAATATGACGAGGAAAGCGAATATGCCCTTTCCGGTGCCCGAGTACATGAATTTATAGACGTGCGCGCTATAAGTATCCTCCCGGAAACCTCGAAGGGGATAACTCAGGCCCGATTGAATGGTGCTGTGAAATAAAACAACAAATAAGCTGAATCCGATCACGGCCAACGCGATGACCCAGAATCGGGTGCGGCTCTCGCGCCATGCCTTATACCAAAGCATCGTCAATCCCATAGTTCTCCAGTGTTCAAAAATCCCGGCGTTCAGTGATCCGGTAGGCCAGTCCGATGAGGCCGAGGGAGATCACGACAATACCTGCCAACGCCATCCAAGGAAGTGGCCCGACTAGCAAGGCTCCGTGCGGTTGGAAGTATGGCATTCCTTTTCCGCTCATGATGTCGTGAATGTCGAGTGAATATTGTTCCAGGCCCGGCAGGTCGGCGATCACCGAATACAGAATCAACCCCAGAAAGCCCGCCCCCAGGGCCGTAAATTCCCCATAGAAAACACTTGAGGCGAGAAACCCGATCACAAAGAAGAATGCGCCTCCGGAAGCCCATAGAATCGCGAACTTTAAAGCTTGAGACCAGGGGTAAGATTGGCCAACGAGCGGAGACAGACTGAGGATAACGAGTCCGGGCAATAAAGACAGTCCTGCTACTTCTGAGAGTCCGACCCCTGCACGGACGGAGACCAAGCGCAGACGGCTGATCGGAAGCGCCAGCGTAAAACCAGCCGTGCCGTGGTCCCGCTCCCGCAACAAGCCGCCAAACCCCAGCAGCAGGGAAAATAAAATGAACATTTCGCGGAGGTATCCTCTGTAAACTATCTCCCAGATGTATTCCACATACGTCAGCGGTTGATCTGAGATCCCGGCCGCCCCCTCCCGGTGGAACACAACGAAACCACCGCACAGCCCGACGATCGCAAGGGCGCTCAGGAGGAACCGCGCCTGGCTCTCCCGCCAAGCTTTGTGCCAGAGCATCAAACCTTCTCCTCCACGGTTTCCAGAAACAGTTCACGCAGCCCAATTGGCGCGACCTCGACGGAAACCGGTTCCATTGTATGGGCGAATTCAACAATGGCGTCGGCATTTCGGTGCGCCAGTAAGATCACTTGACGGCCGCTGACTTGGATTTGCCGAATGCCCTCGATTCGGAATTGCTCTGGCTCCGGTTGCTCGGAAAAGCCCAGCGTGATACGCCGATAATCCTGCCGCATATCATCCAACGAAAGGTCCGTGACCAGCTTCCCGTGGTCGAGAATGCAGACGCGCTCCGCTATGCGCTCTACTTCCGCTATTTGGTGCGAAGAGAAGAAAACGGAGGTACCGTCGCCCGCCGCCGCTACCAGTTCCTGGAGGAGTTCTTCAGTCGAGACAGGATCGAGCCCTTCGCTGGGCTCATCGAGGATCAATAGTGATGGACGGCGAGACAGAGCCAGCAGCAGCGCGAGTTTTGTGCGCATTCCCTTGGACAATGCGCTCACTTTTCGATTCTGCGGCAACTGATACTGCTTGAGCAAGCGTTGTTCCGCCTCTGGCCGCCAGTCAGGGTAAAATGATTTCGTGAAACGGATAAGCTCCTCGACGGTCATGTACGCATATAGCTGCTTGTCCTCTCCGACATAAGCGACCTCTCTGCGGATGTCGCGGCTTGCCTTCGGGTCGGTAATCGGTCTGCCAAGCACCCTCCCAATGCCCAGAGTGGGATGCGTCATGCCCAGCAGCATTTTAATCGTCGTACTCTTGCCCGCGCCGTTGCGGCCAAGGAACCCGGTAATTCGTTCGCCGGCGACCCGGAGATCGAGTGAGCAGACGGCGTCGAACTTTCCGTAGCGCTTCGTGAGCCCGTGAGTTTCAATAACGTAAGGTGCAGGCATAGCGGCTTCTCTAATGGTTTTCCTCAGCCAAATCCGGATAGAACAGCTCTGCATCAAACAGGCGGTGAATCTCCTCATCGGACAGACCCTCTTGTCGAAGGGATTCCACCAGCTTCCGAACGCGACTTCGGGCGAGGTGAACCTTCTCTGCTTGAGATTTGGTGCCGCTCCTGGCCGATATAAACGCTCCCGCACCGTGTCGGATTTCGAGCAGACCCTCGTTTTGGAGCTCTGAATAGGCTTTGATAACGGTGTTATGGCTGACCATCAGCTCTTTCGCCAACGTGCGGATTCCAGGCAGTTCATCCCCGTACTGAAGGACTCTTGTATCGATGGCATGCCGGACCTGCTGCATCAGCTGCAAGTACAGCGGCTGCCCGGCCGATGGATTGAGTCTAAAGATCAAGTTTTCAGTGTGCTGCTGTTAGGGTACAGTGAACGCCAGACGGCGTCAAGGGGCAACTTGTTGATTGTCCGCCGCTCATCGGCAAAACACCTCCAACCTCTGGTCCACCCATACGACCGCTTGGAGCGATAAAAGAGACCTGCAGGGAGATCGGGTAGATTTATCTCAGCGGCATAGTTTTGGGTTCGTTCCCGCTCCGATAGGCCTCGAGGCAGCAGCAGCAAACCAATCCAGCCCAGCATCCACCGGCGGCGGTGTGGTAAGCGTCGAAAGACTCGAAGAGCTGCCCCGCTGGTTCGCCGCTCCCATCCTCAATAGTGATCGGGTTTGAAATGAGAGAGGGTGCCGTGGACGCTACACGCCGCCTCTTCACCCACGTCGCCTATCTTGTATGAAGCGCCGGCTACATGACATGTTGGGGCCGTGGACAGGTAGGGCAGGATGTTGGATAGCGTGACGGGAGCGCCTGAGGTGGCGTGCTCGAATTCAATCTCGATGTTGTGCCCGATCATTCGGTGCCTCAAATTGTCGGCCTTCTGTCTGAGTCGGCTTCACCGGTAGACCATGCGGCCCCTCCCGGCCCACGACATCAGTGAGCTCCAGAAGCTGCGCGTACTCGCTCCGACCGTACAGAAGAGGATGCGCGATTGGAAAGAGGCCGCCGTTGGTCACGTTTTGCATGCGGTCGGCGAGTGGGCTCGCCACGGCGGCCAGGAGCAGCGCCAGAGCACTGCAGAAAACAACCCGCGGCCAAAGCCGAGATCGCTGTGACGCCACGAACTGAATGACAAATGGAGCCGCGAGGAAGCCCACATAGATCGCGGGGTAGATGCTCGTTAGGCTGGTCATTGAGCGATGCAGCTCTTGTCCTTCCAGCCTTGTCCAGCGCCATTGGAACACGAACTCTGCCGCCCTCAGGGCGAAGCAGCTCAGGATCAAGCCCCATAGGGCGCACACCGCGCCGGCCCAAAACGCCCGGGGTAGCGTATCTGTGCCGACGTGAGCATGAACCCAAACCCGGTGGGAAAGCGCCGCGACTCCAAACCAAAGCGCGAAGTTCACCGCAAGAAGCGGCAGGAACGGCGTCGAAATGCCCGAATACCCTGATTTGGGACCGTACACCGTCACCTCCAAAGGTATGGGCCAGCCCAACGTCCAGTACCGGTTGTGCAGGCTCATTCCAGCCTCGCTTGGAAGGAGCGTTCCTGGCAGCGCCATGGCCGCGCAGCCTAGAACTCTCCTGGAGGGCCGGTGTCTCGAAAGCAGTCTCGCCCCAAGAGGAAACCCGATGAGCGCGAGAGCGGGTAGAGCGAATGCCGTGCCAAACCAGAGCCATTGGCCGAGCCCTGAAAGCCAGAACGACGCGGGCCCATCAGAGTGCGGTGAGGTCGCCAGGCTCACCCATGCCGTCAGAGCAATCCAGATCGAAGGAACCAGAAGCACCACATAGCCGAGGAAATGAAACAATCTCTTCACGACCAACGTTGCGCGTCAGCGACCGCGCGGCACCGGCGTCTGGCATGGAGCAGCGAAGTCATCGCGGGGTTCGCCGCAGCGCAATGTTAGCCCAATCAAGTCCATCACTCCGGTTTCGCATACTTCTCTATCCATGGCTCCGGGTTGTCACCGAGCTGGTCCGCCGTCAACTGCCGCAAATGAAGCACAATGTCCCGTTGGTAGCCGACCCGAACCCGCTCCATCAGATTGTAGTCATGGCGCTCGATGCCAGAAGATGGTGGCTGTGGCGGGCGGTAAAATCCGCCGACCCAGCGAAGCGTGTTGGCAACCTCGGTGACGTTTGTGTTCACCAACGCCGCATCTCGCCCTTCCTGCATCACCTCAGTCCAACCATCTGCGAGCATGGCGTGAATCTCGTCCATGCTGGCGCGTGCCCAACCCCACGCGGCCAGGATAGCTAAAATCACTGCCGCAACCGAAAGGCCAAGGGCGAGCCGCTTCTGGCCGAGAGGAGTCATATTGGGCTAACTTCAGTCTGCGACGGCCAATCCCCGGCCTTGCCGGGGCACCGGCCGGTTCTCGTTCGCAAGCTGTTCGTTCCCATCGACACTCTTGTATTAATAGGACGGCCTGTTCGGTTATTGCGGAAGCAACGAAGGTTTCCGTTTCTTTCCTTCGAGCCGCCCCTGTTCAGCCATCGGATTACCAAACCACCGGTCACGGTGTCCACAAGTGCGCGTGTTCTTGACAACGTTTTGATCCTAACCAACTTATGCCACCAGTTGAGCGGCAGTCAACCCCAAGAAAGCCGCAATTCGTCCACCTCAACTCACCACCAAATCCCTCGCCACCTCCAACTCCATAAACCCATTCTCGCAACCCTGGACCGACAAGCTCCCCCCCGCCACGTCCCCGCAACAGCACCACCCGCTTACCTCCGGCCATCCGACCTCAGGGCTGAAGGCCCTGGATGTGATAGCCTGGGGTGGAGCGCGAAGCGCTAAGCCCCAGGTAGCCACGCCCGAAACACATTTTTGTCAGCCCTGTAAGGGCGAAACAAAACCCCCAACCTCGCGTACGTCCATTCCATCCCCCCTCTCCGCGCCCTCCGCGCCTCCTCGTGAGCCCTCTGGTTCCGACTTCGTCGACTGGGTGGGAGGCTGGTTCACGAGGAGTTGTGGTGACGCAGAGACCGCGAGACGGTCGCTAGGGATTAGCTTTTGAGCTGCGATTTCCCCCCTTTGCTCTTGCCTCGTTGACCAGGAATAACTAAATTACAACTGAACTTGACAAATCACTTCGTCTCGCGCTATCTTCTAGACCATGAAGAGCAGCCAACCTCAAACGGCATCACTTTGCGGGCGGCACGACCCTGGCCTTCCGGGCGAGGTCCATTCCCCCGCATCGTTGGCGTCCCGGCCTGCTGGACCCTCTTGGTGTCGTCTCTGGGAAGAATTCACCACCCGCCCCGCCTCGTTCATTCTTCCTTTCCTCCTGCCCCGTCCAAATCCTGGAATACCCACTCCAAAAGTTGGATTATCCGCTCCAAATCCTGGAATACCCGCTCTAAATGTTGGAATATCCGCTCTAAATCCTTCCCCATTCCTGCCGTTCGCCCCTGCACCTAACAGCCTCAACCTAAACAAACTGCATAACGACCCTCACCTCCTCAACCACGCCTCCCACAGTTCCTACCCCTCCCATCCGCGCATTGAGGGATCCGCGGAACGATGGCAAAAAATGGTTACTGCCCGGGAGCAACGGGGATTCAGCCCCTTCCGCACCCAGCCGGGACCGCGATCCGTGACTCTGCTTTCATGCGCGTAACTTGCCGCCGATCCACGCCACACCTATAATCCCCAATATGCCTTTCCGCCCATCCACGAGCCTCGCGACAGTCGCCTCCCCAATGCGTAGGCTCGCGGCCCTGCTTTCCCTTTGGCTCGCGCTGATGCCTCTTGCGAGCGTCGCCGCGACCCCGCGATCCCAGCCCATTGACGAGAGCCGGCAAAGCAAGCTCAGCGCGCACCTGATCAACGCCTACTCCACCGGCGCTGCCGACATCGTCTCGGGCCATCCGCGCGTGCTGAAGATCCTCGATCTGGGCTCGGGGATGTTGCAGGCAGCGCGAGCGTACAAGACCGGCACACCACACGGCAAAGTCGTGCTCCGCATCTACACCACCAAGAACTACCCCCTGTCAGCCAGTCCATCTGCCAGCGCCTCCAACTTTTGGACCACCGTCCTCCAGCCGCCTTTGAACGGTCTGTCGGCCTCCGATCGCGCGCTCATCGATTATCTCGAAGGGCCCAATGAAGGCGAAACCACCCCCACTTGGCAATCCACCCAATCCGCCCAATGGTTCAGCACCTTCTGGCAAACCTTGGCCCCGTTGATCGCTACCAATGGGTTCAAGCCTTGCGTCGGCAGCATCGCCGTGGGCAATCCACCCGGCAATGCGGCCCAGGTTCAGAACTTCATTTCGATCATGATGCCAGCCCTCCGCCTGGCCAAGAGCCTCGGCGGCGCCTGGAGCTACCACGCCTATACCATCAACGACACCACCGACCCCGCCGTCGAGATTTTCTATTCGCTCCGCTATCGGCAGTTCTACGCGCTGTTCACCGGCCCGAACGCCGATCTGGCGGATATGCCGCTGATCCTCACCGAAGGAGGCGTTGACCAGACCGGCTCGCCCGCTACTTCCGGTTGGCAAGCACGAGGCACCGCCGCAGATTACGAGCGTTGGTTGAACTGGTTTAACTCCCAACTAGCCCAGGACAGTTACGTAATGGGTTGCACCCTGTTCGAGATTGGTAATCCAGGCGGTTGGCCCTCGTTCGATCTCGAGCCGATCGGCGGCTGGATGCGCGATTTTCTCACGCCCCCAACCCAAGCCCCGCCTGCCCCTACCGGCTTGACCGTTCTCGCCACCAACGCCACCGTGGTGCTTTCCTGGACCAATGCCCCTCTCAACCCCACCACCTACAGGGTCAAACGCTCGGACGTGGCCGGCGGCCCCTACACTCTGGTTGCGACCAATGTCCTCAACGGTGTGAAAGCCAGCACCTACACCGATACCACCGTCGCCAGCGGCGGCACCTACCACTACCTCGTGTCTGCCGTGAACGGGTTCGGTGAGGGACCCGCCGCCGGTGAGGTCACCGTCACCATGCCCGGCGTGAAGCTGCCCGACCTCATCGTTACCGCGGTCAGTTGGCTCCCATCGCCACCGTTCACCGGCAAGAACCTCACCTTCCGCGCGACGGTCAAGAACCAGGGCAGCGCTGCCACCCCTGCGGGCACCACCCTCGGTGTCGGCTTCTCCGTCGATGGCAGCGCCAACATCGTCTGGTCTGGCTCCCACACCGCCTCGCTGGCTGCGGGCGCCTCCATCACTCTGAGTGCCGATGGCGGGCTCAGCGGCAACACCTGGAAAGCGACCTCGGGAATCCACACCGTCGTCGCAACCGTGGACGACGTGAACCGGATTGTCGAAAGCAACGAGGGCAACAACGCCCTATCCGCTCGCTTAGTCATCTCCTCCGCCGCCCCTGGCCTTGGCCAGGTCCTCATCTCGCTCGACGGCGTCGTGAACTTCTCCTTCACCGCCACACCCGGCGTTCCTTACCAAGTTCAGTACAAAAACAATCTTGGCGATCCACAATGGCTCGACCTGGGAATTGCTATCACCGCCACCTCAACCAACGTCCCCGTGTCCGACACCACCACCAATCTTGCGCAGCGCTTTTACCGCGTCATGCAGACGAACTAGCCTTCCTCCGGCAAATCACGGCTGCGGTTTGGGGTCCGCGACCTTGTCACTTTTCGGCTCTACCCCGCCGCTCGTTTTCGGGACCGCTGTCGCGCTGCTCTTCGGCGCTGCGGGTTCGTCCGGATCTTCCTGGGCCCCTTTCTCTTTGCGCTCAACGTTCCGCAAAACCCTCGCTCGAAGGGTCTCCAACTCCGGGTCCTTGACCTCGGCGAGGTACTTCCGGGCCTCGTCGAACTTGCCTTCACCGATGCACAATCGCGCAAAGTGGATGCTGACGCCCTGCCGTTGCACATCTGTCTTCGCGATCTTCTGGGCCTCCAGCCAAGCGTTCATGGCCTCCTGATGGAGCTTCTCCCTCGCCTCGGCAGCGGCCTTCGGGTCCGACAACGGCTGCGGCTTGAGGTAGTAGTAGGTCTGGGCTAGGTCCGTCGCCAGGCTGAAGTTCTCCGGGTCGAGCTCGCGGGCCTTGTGATAAAGCTCGAGCGCGCGCAGGAATACCTGCCGCTCGTCAGCGAGATGGTAGATCTCCTGCGAATCCTTCCGGAACAGGAAGACGATGATTGCCAGGTTGTGGTAGTAAACCGGCTCCTTCGGGTTGAGCTCGATCGCCTTTGCCAGGTATTCGAACGCCTTCGCCACGGGCCCGCGGTGGCTGTAGTAATCGGCAAGGTTGTTCCACGCAGCCGGATCGCTCGGATTGAGCTCTCGCGCTTTCTCCCATTGCACGACCGCTTCGTAATCCTTGCCGGTGTCGTTCAGGAAACTGCCGTACGCCAACCGGATCCGGGCGTGGTCGGGGTGGTGCAGGATGAACTCCTCGTAACGCTTAACAACGGAGTCAAAACGCTGCTCGATGCGTGCATTGAGAGTCGTCGCGGGAATGCTCGCCCCTTTTTCGGCAAAGGCGTTGTTCTCCCGAATCCATTTGTCCACCTCCGTGTGGGCGTCGTCATCCTCCTCCATGATCCGCTTGTATTCGACCTCCACAGGGTCGTTCGGATCCACCACCGCCAAATGAACGCCCGTGGACTGGGCGACAAGGTTGCTCGCGGCCGTTACCTGGTTGGTGGACAGCAGCGCCCCCAGCAGTCCGATAAGAAGGTCACTCATGGTGTGGGCATTCCTTGACCAGCCCAACCGTCCCGCGAATGCGAGCCATGGGGGGCTTCGATACGTTGTTCCGGTGTTCTCGGCACGGGGCCTACCATACGACCTCGCAGAACGGTCTTCAACCCCCTTGCTGGCGGTTCTCTCCTCGTGTTTGGCCGAACGCCAGCATTGAAACCGTTCCGAAAGGGGACAGGGGGCTGCCGACACTCTCGGCCGCACTATCCAGCCAAAACCTGCCAGCCTGGGAGTACCGCCGTTACATGACTTGGCACCCGTAGCGGCAAAACTGCGCACGCTCCTTTGATGCTGACGCGCTCTTGCCGTTCTCTACCATGGCCCTATGCAAAAGGACGCGGTGACGTGGGAACAACCACGACGGTGGTCGGTGCTAGCGATGATGAGTATGATGGTCCTGGGCTCTATGGCCGGCGGCGCGCAAGCCGGGTTTGCCTTCGAGGGCAAGGTGCAATCCGCGGCCCTCAAAGGGTCGCGGATGGTGCGTGTGTGGCTGCCTAAATCCTACGCCGCTGAACCCAAACGCCGCTACCCGGTCCTCTACGTGCACGACGGCCAAAATGCCTTCAGCGTGGTCGGCACCAACGTGGCCTTTGGCTGGGGTAACTGGGAATTGGACAAAACCGTCGAGCACCTCGCGGCCGCCAAGCGCATGCAGGAGATTATCCTCGTTTCGGTCGATGCCGGCCCCAACCGTTACGGCGAATACCGCGGCTTGAGCCGCAAACGCGGGGATCTGGCCCCAGCCGAGAGTTCCGGCGCATTCGAGGATTTCTCCCGGTTCCTGCGCGAAGAACTCAAACCGCGCATTGACCGCGACTATCGCACCATGCCCGAGCCCAAGCATACCGGCTTGATCGGTTCCTCACTCGGCGGAATCAGCAGCCTCACCCTCGCCTGGCAGCATCCGGAGGTTTTCGGACTCGCGGCGAGCCTGTCCGGCGCCTTCCAGGTCGAGGGCCGCTATCTCATTCGAGGCGTGCTCAAAGAATATCGCGGTCGCCGTAAATCGATTCGCATCTACCTCGACAGCGGGGTTGTGGATTTTACCGGCGGCGATGATGGACGGCGCGATACCGAAGCCGTCGCCCTAGAGCTCCGCCGAATCGGTTGGCACGACGGCAAGGATCTCCAGTACTACCTGGATGACCACCCTCTCACCGACGAGGAGCTCGCCCGAACGGACCTGCGGCAAGACAAATGGAAAGAGGCCAAAACCAGCCAGCACAACGAGTTCTATTGGCGCCTCCGAGCTTGGCGCGCGCTGGTGTTTTTGTTCCCCCCAAAGTGAGCGTCAGCGCTTGGAAGAGAGCCGCGAAGTGAGACGATACCGTTGCCCGCCGGGGAGCCCTCAGCCCCATTTCTCTGTGCGGATCTGCTCCTTGGCAACGCCGAGGTCGTGCATGACGATCCGCTCCGCGAAATCCACCAGCTCGTTGGGGCCGCAGGCGTAGAAAACGGTATTGGCCAGGTCTAGCACGTGCTCCTTGACCCAAGCTGCGTCGATGCGTCCGCGCCTCCCTGGCCAAGGGTCCTCCGCCACGATCCTCGTGCAGGTCACATAAAAGCTGAAGTGCTGATTCTCCTGCTCAAGCTGCCGAAACTCGGCGTTGAAGATGATGTCGTTAGTCGTTCGGACGCTGTAGAGGATCGTGATTTTGGTTTCCAACCGGCGTCGCGTCGCCTCTCTCACGAAGCCCCGAAAGGGCGTCACCCCCGAGCCGCCGGCCAGGCAAATCAGATGCTTGTTCGGTTCGTAAACGGGCAAAAATCGGCCCACCGGCGGAATCACCCAGAGTTTGTCACCCGGCCTGATCCAATCCACCAGCCGGGTTCCCATTTTGCCGTCCCGTTTCACCGTGACCTCGAAGAACCCTCGGTCCAGAGCCGAGGAGGAGAGCGAATACGCCCGCTTGTACTCGGGCGCCTCGGGCCAATACACCGTGATGAACTGGCCGGTCTTGAATTGTGGATCGTATCCCTCAGGCCATTTCAAGCGGATGGTCTTAGTGTCCGGCAGTTCCATGTTCACTGCCTCCACCAGCATCTCGACAATCGGCTTGGCCATGGGGTGCTACTTCTTCGCTGCGGTCAGCGACAGCTCCAGGCAGGCCCCTTCCTTGGTGCTGCGGACGTAGATGCGTCCGTCGCTCAGAACGGGATGGTTCCAGCATTTGCCTGCGACCGCTGGACTTCGGCCTAGTTCCTTACAAGCGGTCGGCGAGGCTTCCACCATGACCAGCTGGCCGCGGTCATTCAATGCCAACAGAATATCCCCCGCCAGTAACACCCCCGCGGGTCCGAAGTTCGCCTCGGTCCACATCTCTTTACCTGTGGCAATGGCCACGCACTTGAGCGCGCCCTTTCCATATTCCTTGAAGCCGAACATGCCGTACAGGTAACCGTCTTTAACGATCGGTGTGCTCCAATGGTTCATCAGATGGTTCTTGGCATCGCTTTCGCGCCACAGCTCCGTCGCCGTAAACTCATCACCCGCTTTGGCAATCTTCACCGCCCCCGAGCCCACGCCGTAGCCGGCCGAGCAATACACAATGTCCCCCGAGACGACCGGCGAAGCCGCGGTCGACACCTTGTACGGGAAACCATAGCGCCAAAGGACCTTCCCACTCTTGGCATCCGCCGAAACCAGGCCCTTTTGAGTAAAGAAAACAACCTGCCTTACCCCCAAGATCGTGGCCGCGAGCGGCGACGAATGGGTCATCTGGTCGCTTTCGCCCTTCCACACCGGTGTGCCGGTCTTTTTGTCCAACGCCATCAGGGACCCGTCCGGGGCCCCGCAGCACAGGTAAAGCAGGTCACCCTCGATGAGCGGGGAGGCCGCATTTTGCCAGCCGATGTTCTTGGCTCCAAAATCCTTGATCAGATCCTTCGACCAAACTGTCTTCCCTGAGTCGGCCTCAACGCAGGCGAGCAGCAAGTGGGCATCCAGCGCATACACTTTGTCGCCGTCAGCCGCCGGCGTGGACCGAGGCCCGTCGCCCCCTTTGTTATCCTCCTCGCCTGAATCGCCCCCGCCGTCGTATTTGGCCAACCCGAGAGGGTACGCCCACAGCTCCTTGCCGCTCTTGGCATCCAGCGCCAGCAGGATTTCCCGCTGCGTCCCCTCGACCTCGCGAGAAACCAGCGTGAAGGCGCGACCGTGCGAAACGCTAAAGACACCGAAGCCATTCGGGGTAGGGACCTTCCAGACCGCCTTCAGGCCCTCTGCCGGCCAGTTTCGTGGAATCTTCTCGGACGATTTGCCATCGTGCGTCGGCCCTCGGTATTGCGGCCAATCGGTGGCCTGCAGGAGCATTGTCCCACCCAGGGCAAGGGCGGCGGCGGCTAGGAGCGATCGGGACCGGAAGCCAGGCCTCTGGGTGTGGCCAGAGCCGTCATGCAGCTTTGTCATAATTAGTATTCTTGGGAAAAGTAAAGGCACGTCAACCGGGATTTAGGGGCAGGGGAATGGGGTGGGCACCCCATATCAGCCAGGCTTAGGAGTCGGGGTGGGGGATTGGAGGCGTGCCAGAACCTCCTGGCTAAATACCTCGTAGGCTGAGGCGCCGGCGCTATATTTGTCGTAATAGATAATCGGTTTGCCAAAGCTCGGGGCCTCCGCCAAGCGCGTTGTTCTGGGGATGACCGTCTCAAACACCATGTCGCCGAAGTGCTCGCGAACTTCACCCACCACCTGCTGGGAGAGGCGGGTGCGTCCGTCAAACATGGTCATCACCACACCCAACAACTGGAGCGACGGGTTAGTGCCGGACTCGTGAATCTGGTTGAGCAGGCGCGTGATCATCGAAATGCCCTCCAATGCATAGTACTCGCATTGCAGTGGCACCAGCAGGTAGTCCGCGGCGGAGAAGGCGTTTAGCGTGAGGATGCCCAGGGAAGGGGGACAATCGATGAGAATCAGGTCGTGCGCCCGGCTGCTGCGCAAGGGGGCCAAGGCCGTCGTGAGGCGCGTTAGATGGTTGTCCATTCGTGCCAGTTCCACGTCAGCCCCGCACATATCGAGTTCGCTGGGAACTACCAGGAGCCGTTCGTAGGCCGTTGGTTTGATCTTCGGGGTAAGCGGTTCCTCCCCCAGAAGGGCGCGGTAGGCGCTGTCCCCCTCGGTCTTCTCTAAACCCAAGCCGCTGGTGGCATTGGCTTGTGGGTCCAGATCGAGCAGCAACACCCGCTGCCCTAGAACCGCCAGACAAGCAGCGAGGTTGACGGTGGTGGTTGTCTTTCCCACACCGCCTTTTTGGTTGGCCACAGCGATGACTTTGGTCGGCACGGAGTTGATTTAAGTGGACCCGCCGTCCCAGAGCAAGGTTTCATGGACATTCAGAACGACGCCCAGGTTCGTTTGTCGCCTGCGCACCTGCTCACTCCGGTTCTTAATCGGCCCGTGACCTCCGGCCCGCGGCCGCTATTCCGAGTCGGCTTTCAGCAGTTCCACCAACCTCCAAGCTATCCGGCGCATCCGTTCCTTCCTCGGGCCACCTGGACCGACTGCTTCCGGCCTCCTGCGCTCGGGCACTAGCATTCCCCACCCGTAAAAGCACCCTGCGCGAGCTCGCGGGGGGGCGAATCCAGAGATTGCCTTGTTTGCCGGGATAAACCACCTTACCGCCGATCATTGGGCAGCCGCAAGGGACCCCGGCTATTCAATGATCTGGCCAGGCCCCAGCCTGAACTTTCAGTAACTATACGACGACCGAAGACAGACTATCTATGGATCGGAGCGACAAACTTGGACAATTGCCCCGGCGGCCACTGCCGGAAGCGGCCGGATCGGCGTCTGCCTTGGATGCCTCGGCAACCGGTGGTCACCGCAGTGGCGCAAGATCGATCATGTTCGTGCTGCTGGCGGTGGCGGCCGTGGCAATCTTCTTTACCTGGAGGAGCCGGAGCGCCAACTCAGAGAAGAAAGGCGCCGGCGTCGGGGCCGGGCGCACGAATCTTCCCCCAATCTCAGTCATTGCCGGCACCGCCGAGGCGAAGGACGTGCCCATCTACTTGGATGGGCTCGGCACCGTTCAAGCTTTTAACACGGTAACGGTGCACGTGCAGGTGGAGGGGCTCCTCACCAAGGTAGCCTTCGAAGAAGGCCAGGATGTCCACCCGGGAGACGTGCTGGCTCAGATCGACCCGCTGCCCTTCCAGACCATGGTGGAGCAGAACATGGCGAAGCAGGCCCAGGACCAAGCTCAACTGACAAATGCCAAGCTTCTGCTAGTGCGCGATACTCAACTCTTGGACCAGAGGATTCTGCCCCAGCAGGACTTTGATACTCAAAAAGCGTTGGTCGACCAATACGACGCTGCGGTTAAGGCCGATCAGGCTGCGATCGATAGCGCGAAGGTTCAACTCGCTTACACAACCGTGGTCTCCCCAATCGAAGGCCGTACGGGCCTGCGGTTGGTTGACCAGGGGAATATCGTCCATCCGACCGACTCTAGTGGTTTGGTGGTAATTACCCAACTGAAGCCGATCTCCATCGTCTTCACGCTGCCGGAGCAGAACCTCGGCGACATCCAAAAGTCCCGTGAATCGGGAGTGCTGAGCGTGCTTGCCGTGGATCGTGACAACAAAACCGTGTTGGGGCACGGCAAGTTGGCGGTGTTGGACAACCAGATCGACACCACCACCGGCACGTTGAAGCTCAAGGCGACTTTCCCCAACGAGGATCTACGTCTATGGCCCGGTCAATTTGTGAACGCGCGACTTCTGGTGGCGACACGCAAATCGGGCGTCGTGGTCCCTGCGTCGGTGGTACAGCGCGGGCCGGAAGGACCCTACGCCTTCGTCATTACCAAGGAACTCAAGACCCAAATCCAGCGCGTTAAGGTGGGACAAACCGAGGAAGGCTATGCCCTCATCGACGAAGGACTCCGGCCTGGCGACCGCGTGGTCGTGGATGGCCAATACAAACTCCAAGCCGGTTCTACCGTTAAAATCAGTCAGGACGGCAAGGGCCTTGGGGCGCAAGAAGACGACGGCAACTGACGGGCGATCACCCGCAGCCAAGGCATCGAGCTGACAACCACAATGGGCACGTTATCCGATCCCGCCATCCGCGGCCACGCTCAAGCCGGGACAATAACCCCGACCTCGTGAACATTTCCGAACCGTTTATCCAGCGTCCCGTTGCCACCTCGTTGTTGATGGTCGGTGTCGTACTCATGGGCGTCTTGGGGTACGCCTTTTTGCCGATCTCGGCGCTGCCACCGGTGGATTTTCCCACCATCGTGGTCTCCGCTCAGTATCCCGGAGCCAGTCCAGAGGTCATGGCATCATCCGTGACGACTCCCCTGGAGCGGCAGTTCGGGCAGATCAGTGGGCTCGCGATGATGACCTCGCTCAGTTCCTTCGCCAATTCGAGCATTACCCTCCAGTTCAACCTCGATCGGGACATCGACGCGGCCGCGCAGGACGTGCAAGCCGCCATGAACGCTGCCGGCGGCGTGTTGCCGAAGAACATGCCCAATCCGCCTACCTACAGCAAAGTGAACCCCGCCGACGCGGCGATTCTCACTTTGCAGGTCACCTCGGACACCCTGCAGCTCGAGAAGGTGAACGACCTGGCTGACACCGTGCTCGCCCAGAAGCTCAGCGAGGTGAGCGGGGTAGGGTTGGTTACCATCGAGGGCAACCAGAAACCCGCAGTCAGGGTGCAAGTCAACCCAGCGGCCATGGCCAGCCTGGGTCTGAGCCTGGAAGACGTGCGCTCCGCCCTCGTGCAGAACAATGTCAACGCCCCCAAAGGCAGTTTCGACGGGCGTCATCAGGCTTACGCCATCGGGGCCAACGATCAAATCACCTCGGCAGCCGAGTATCAGAACGTGATCCTCGCCTACAAGAACGGTTCGCCCGTCCGCCTGCGCGATATCGCCTCCGTTGTCGACAGCGTGGAAAATGTGCGCCTAGCCGGCTGGGTTGGTTCCAAGCCGGCCGTGATCGTGGACATTCAGCGCCAGCCCGGGGCTAACATTATCCAAACGGCGGACCGCGTGAAGGCCCTCCTCCCAACCCTCCGCTCGTCGCTGCCTCCCACCGTCAAGGTGTCCATTTTCAGCGACCGAACAACGACCATCCGTGCCTCGATTGCCGACGTTCAGTTCACACTGATCCTGACGGTCGTTTTGGTCGTCATGGTGATTTTTATTTTCCTTCGCAAATTCTGGGCCACGGTCATTACTAGCGTTGCCTTGCCATTGGCCATCATCGGCACCTTCGGGGTGATGAAGCTCATCGGGTTCAGCCTGGACAACCTTTCCCTCATGGCGCTCACGATCTCCACCGGGTTTGTGGTGGATGACGCGATCGTCATGATCGAGAACATCGTCCGCTTCATCGAGGGCGGCACGCCTCCGATGGAGGCTGCGCTGAAAGGCGCCAAGCAAATCGGATTCACCGTCATTTCCCTCAGCCTATCGCTGATCGCCGTGTTCATCCCGCTGATCTTCATGACCGGGATCGTCGGCCGCCTATTTAGGGAGTTCGCAATCACTCTGAGCGTCGCCGTGGTGGTGTCGGCAGTGGTGTCACTCACGCTCACGCCCATGATGTGCGCTCGTCTCTTGCGATCCGAGGAGAAGGGCCAGCAAAGCAGGTTCTACCTCGTCACCGAGCGGATGTTCCAGCGCCTCCTCGATGCCTACGCCAGCGGGTTGCGTTGGGTGCTCGCCAACCAGGGCCTGACCTTGGGAGTCGCGGTTGCCACCCTGGTGGCCACTATTTGGCTTTACGTGATCATTCCCAAAGGACTTCTGCCCCAGCAGGACACCGGAATGATCATTGGTGTAACCGACGCCGCCCAATCCATATCCTACCGGGCCATGGTGGAGCGCCAGCGCCAAGTCGCCGCAGTGGTCAGCCAGGATCCGGACGTGAGCAGCGTTGCTTCATTTGTCGGGGCCGGTTCCGTCAATGCCACCGTGAACACCGGCCGCCTTTACATCAACTTGAAGCCGCGTGATCAACGAAAAAGCAGCGCCGGCGAGGTGATCGCTCGTTTGAGGGAAGCCACCAAGGACGCTCAAGGCATCGCCTTGTTCATGCAAGCCGTCCAAGACGTCCAGATCGACAGTCGCGTCAGCCGCACCCAGTACCAATATACCCTCCAGGACGCCAACGAAGACGAGCTCGCGCTGTGGGCGCCCAAGCTCCTGAAGAAACTACGTAGTCTGCCGGAGTTGACGGACGTAGCCACCGACCAGCAATCCCAAGGACTGCAACTGGCAGTCGACGTGGATCGCGACAAGGCTTCACGCCTTAACGTGCTCACCCAGGCCATCGACGACACCCTCTACGACGCCTTCGGCCAGCGGCAAGTCTCGATTATTTTCACCCAGCTCAGCCAGTACCGCGTCGTGCTCGAGGTGGCCCCCCAGTTCCAACTCACACCCGAAGCGCTCAACAAAATTTACGTCAAATCTTCCTCCGGCCAGATGGTGCCGATGGCTGCGTTCGCCCAAGCCCGAGTCGCCGTTGCCCCGCTCCTCATCGCTCATCAGGGCCAGTTTCCAGCCGTGACCCTGTCCTTCAACTTGCATCCGAATAGCTCGTTAGGCACCGCGATTGACTCTATCCGCCGAGCCCAAGCCGATATTGGTCTCCCCGAAACCGTCGCAACCGTGTTTTCGGGCAGCGCGGCCGAGTTCCGGACCTCTCTTAAGAGCGAACCGTTCCTGCTTCTGGCCGCGATCCTCGTGATCTACATCGTGCTCGGCGTGCTCTATGAGAGTTACATCCACCCGATCACGATCCTTTCCAGTTTGCCTTCTGCCGGCGTAGGGGCCTTGTTGGCCATGCTCATTTGCGGCCAGGACCTTTCTCTCATCGCTCTGATCGGCATCATCCTGCTCATCGGCATCGTGAAGAAAAACGCGATCATGATGATCGACTTCGCGCTGGAAGCAGAGCGGGAGGATGGGATGGCGCCCGAACAATCGATTTACCAGGCCTGTCTGCTCCGGTTCCGCCCGATCATGATGACCACCATGGCCGCTCTCCTGGGAGCGTTGCCGCTGGCGTTGCAAGCGGGTACCGGCTCCGAGTTGCGCCGACCGATGGGCATTTCGATCGTTGGTGGACTCTTGGTGTCGCAGTTCCTAACCCTCTATACCACCCCGGTAATCTATCTCTACTTGGATCGCTTGGGACGACGAATGGACCGGTGGCGCGCGGCAATCGGGCAGCCGACGAGGGCGCAATTAGGCCATGGCGGCCCTCCACGGACGGATGCGGGCCCAAGCCCAACCCTGCCTTGAACCTCTCTGGCCCATTTATCCGCCGACCCGCCGGGACCTCTCTCCTGGCGATTGGGCTGTTTCTGGTGGGCATGGTTGCCTACCGCTGGCTGCCGGTGGCCCCGATCCCGCGAGTGGATTATCCGATGATCATGGTCTCGGCCACCTTGCCCGGGGCTGATCCGGCAACCGTCGCCTCGTCATTGGCCGCCCCGCTGGAAAGGCGACTCGCCCAGATTGCCGGCGTCTCTGAGATTACCTCGGTCAGTACTCTCGGGGGCGCTACTGTGACCATTCAGTTCGATCTGGACCGCAAGGTGGACGGGGCTGCTAGGGATGTTCAGGCGGCCATCAATGCCTCGGCCAATGATCTACCAATCAATCTCCCTGGCCCACCCATCTACCGGAAGCTCAACCCCGCTGACGCACCCATCATCGTGATGGCCTTGACCTCGGACACCCTCCCTTCAGTCGACGTCTATGAGTATGCCGACAACATTATCGGCCAGAAGCTGAGCCAGGTCGAGGGAGTCAGCCAGGTCGGGATCAGCGGGGCGGAGAAATCGGCCGTTCGTGTGCAGGTGGATCCAGGAGCGCTGGCCTCCACCGGCTTGAGCTTGGAGGACGTCCGGATGCTCCTGGGGCAGGTGAATGTCGATTCGCCTAAGGGCGCGGTTGATGGTCGGGACCACGCCTACAGCATCACTAGCAATGACCAGCTTTTCGAAGCCAAGGATTATCAATCCCTCATCTTGACCCAGCGCCACAGCGCTCCCATCAAGCTTAGCGGGTTGGCCAGGGCCATCGAAAGTGTTGAGAATGATCGATTGGCTGGCTGGGCGGGCACCCGGCGAGCGGTCCTGCTGTTCGTCTTTAAGCAGGCGGGCGCAAACGTGATCGACACCGTCGATCGGATCAAGGCTGTGCTGCCCCAGTTGGAGAAGTGGGTCCCGCCTTCGATTCACGTCCGTATCCTCAGTGACCGGACGACCACGATCCGCGCCTCGGTGAATGACGTTCAGTTCTCCTTGTGCCTCAGCATCAGCCTCGTCGTGATGGTGGTCTTCGTCTTCCTGAGGCGCTTTTGGCCCACTTTCATCGCTTGCATCACCGTCCCGCTCGCGCTGGCTGGCACATTTGGAGTGATGTACTTGTGCGGGTACAGTTTGGACAACCTCTCCCTCATGGCCATCACCATCTCGGTCGGATTCGTCGTGGATGATGCGATCGTGGTGATCGAAAACGTCTTCCGCTACATCGAGCAAGGAGAGGATAGCATGTCCGCCGCTTTTAAAGGTGCCCGGCAAATCGGTTTCACTGTGATCTCGATGAGCACCTCCTTGGTGGCGGTCTTCATCCCCCTTTTATTCATGGGCGGTTTGATCGGCCGTCTGTTCCACGAGTTTGCCGTCACCTTGAGCGCGGCAATCCTGGTCTCCGGCGTTCTCTCGCTCACCCTCACGCCGATGCTGTGCGCTCGTTTCCTCAAGGCCGAGTCAGCGGAGCGACCCCCTGGGCCATTTTACCGAATCTGCGAACGCGGGTTCAATTGGCTCCTCGGTGGCTACGAAACCGGCCTGCGTTGGGTTCTCCGGCACCAGGCTTTCATGCTTGTAGTCGCGTTACTCACTCTCGTCGCGACCATCTGGCTCTACAGTTTTGTGCCCAAGGGTTTTTTCCCTCAACAGGACACCGGCTTGGTGATCGGGCGCAGTGAGGCCGCACAGGATATTTCCTTCGACGCGATGGCTCGGCTGCAACAGCGCATGGCTAGGATTGTTCTGGCGGATCCCGGGGTGGATACCCTGGGATCGTTCATCGGAGCGGCGGCAGGCGGCTCGACGGTGAACAACGGGACCATGTTCATCACCCTGAAACCGCTGGCCGAGCGTAAGGTCGGAGCTGACGTGATTATCAATCGGCTGCGGGGAAAACTGGCGGCGGTTGAAGGGATCAGCTTGTTTTTGCAGCCTGTGCAGGACATCCGCGTCGGGGGCAGAGGTGGCAAGGCCCAATACCAATACGCGCTGCAATCCGGCAATCTCGATGACTTGAACTATTGGACGGGCGTGCTAGTCGAGAAACTGAGGAAGGTTCCCGAACTGCGGGACGTGAACAGCGATCAACAGATGCGCGGTCTCCAGGCCAACGTGGTGATCGATCGGGATGCAGCCGCGCGCCTCGGCGTTTCGCCGGTCGCGATTGATAACACGCTTTACGACGCTTTTGGCCAGCGGCAGGTATCGGTTGTTTATCGGCGCTACAATCAACATCGCGTGGTCATGGAGGTGGATCCTCGGTATACCCGGGATCCGTCCTCCCTGCGCAAGATCTTTGTCCGTAACTCGCGCGATCAGCAGGTGCCTTTGGCTAGCGTTGCCAGGTTTGAGTATGGCAACACCAGTCTTTCGGTGAACCATCAGGGCCAGTTCCCCGCGACCACTCTCTCGTTCAATTTGGCGCCCGGCAAATCGTTGGGAGAAGCCACCGTGGCGATCCAGAAGGCCGCCGACGAACTCCGAATGCCCAGCAGCGTGCAAGGTAGCTTCCAGGGTACCGCCCAGGTGTTCCGCGCCTCGCTGTCCAGCACCCCGATTCTCCTCCTGGCGGCCCTGATCACGGTCTATGTGGTCCTGGGGATCCTCTACGAGAGTCTTATCCACCCGGTGACGATCCTTTCGACCCTTCCTTCCGCTGGCGTTGGCGCCCTTTTGGCCCTGATACTTTGCCACTCCGAACTTTCCCTGGTTTCCTTCATCGGGATTATCCTGCTCATGGGGATCGTGAAGAAGAACGCTATCATGATGATCGACTTCGCCTTGGAGGCCGAACGCCACGATAATCTTCCGCCCGTCGAGGCCATCTACCGCGCCTGTATCATCCGGTTCCGGCCGATCATGATGACCACCCTGGCAGCCCTTTTCGGGGCCATGCCACTGGCTTTTGGGCTGGGCGCTGGTTCCGAGTTGCGGCGGCCTCTCGGCATCGCTGTGGTCGGCGGTCTGGTTGTCTCCCAGGTTCTGACTCTCTACACCACACCGGTCATCTACCTGGCTTTCGAGCGATCCAGGCTGCGACTGAGGGACTACCGTCAACGCCGGGCTTCGAGGCGCGCCGCCTTGGCGAGCGGCCGCAGCTCCTTTGCCACCTGACCGGCCGCGATGCCACGCGCCGGGGCCGGTCCACAATCCCCGCGTAGCTCGAGTGCAACACGACGGCATTGGCCTCAACTCGAACTGAACCTCTGGTCGAACCAATAGCGAAAGCGCGGCAATTCACGCAAGTCGACAGGCTCCGCTCCCACATCCCGGTCACCGTGCCCTCCTGGGGCCTCGGATAGGGGAAATCCCTAATGGCGAAAGCCCACACCGTCGCGTAGCATTCTCAACCACGTCATGGTTAGAGAATTGCCATTAGAGTCGAACGCTCGGCTGCTCATCCCCTGTTCCCACTGGTGTTTGCCAGTGGCGTTCGCACCGGTGGCCGCTTGGTCAGCCTCTTTCTCGGGATCGCGATTCGCGTCCTGTTCCTCGGCCGCCAGCCATCACGCTGCTGGACCTGAGATTTCGGCGACCACCAGAACCAACCCCCACCACCAGAATGAAAACCTTGTTTACGGCGAAAGCGATCTCTCATGGGGGTCGCTCGGGAACAATTGAAACTTCAGACGGACTCCTGAACCTCACGCTGGGTAATCCCCTGGAGAAAGGCGCCGAGAAACGAGGGCCCAATCCTGAGCTGTTGTTTGCCGGGGCCTATTCCGCCTGTTATCACGGTGCGGTGCTCAACGCCGCCAAGAAGCTGGGCACAGCGGTCATGAATTCGAAGGTCGAGGCCATGGTGAGCCTGATCGAGGACGACCTGGGCGGCTACCGTCTGGCGGTTGATCTGCATGCCCTACTCCCGGGCGTCGAGCGCGCCCAGGTCCAACGGATTATGGACGAAGCGCATAAAACGTGTCCCTACTCCAAGGCCCTGCGAGGCGACTGCTCAGTCAAACTCACCGTAGATTAAACCGAGGCCATCCTGAACAGATACGCCGAACGGCCACCCGAGCTCGCAACCTAGCCGCTCACTCGAAAGGAAGACGCGCAATGGCGCAGGGCGACAAATCAGGGTTGAAGTCCCTCCCGATTGTCATCTTGGGTGGGGGCATTGTCGCTGGATACGCGGCCAAGGAGTTCGTCGCCCAAGGCGGGGAAAAAGGGAGCCTGGCCATTTTGACTGCAGAGAATGCCCTCCCGTATGAACGCCCTCCTCTGTCCAAGGGTTTTCTTGCTGGCGACGAACAATCCAGTGAGATTCAGATTTCCGACGATTCCTTCTACCGGAAGAACGGGATCACTGTGTTCCGCAACTTCCTTGTAAAAAGCGTGGATTTACGTCGGCGCCGCCTGCGGAGCACCTCGGGAAAGTCTATCGGTTTTGAGCGCTTACTCATCGCCACGGGCTCGTCTGCCCGGCGGTTGAACTTGCCGGGAGCGGAGCAGTGCAAAGTTCTCTATCTCAGGCAGATGAACGAGTCGCGGGCGATCCATAAACAGATTGAACGTGGTAAACGAGCGGTCGTGATTGGCTCGGGTTTCATTGGAATGGAGGTCGCCTCCGTCTTGGCCAGCCACGGAGTGCGGACAACCATGGTGTTTCCCGATGATCGGGTGTGGAAATCTCTGTTCACACCGCCGGTCTCCGCTTTTTTTGAGGATCAGTTTTCGCATCACGGCATCACTTTTATGAAAGGCGAAAAAGTGGCCGCCTTCACGCGGGAGAAGCGTGGATGCCAGGTGCTGCTGAAATCGGGCAAGCAGGTGCCGGCAGACTTTGTAGTGGCGGGAATCGGGGCGACTCCGAACGTCGCTATCCTCGAGCGGACTGCACTGGACACAAGCGATGGCATCAAGGTTAATCAGTTTCTCGAGACCAGCGTGCCCAACGTATGGGCTGCGGGCGATATTGCCAACTACCCCGATCCCATTTTCCGTCGCCGCCTGCGGCTGGAACACTGGGACAACGCAGTGGAGCAAGGCCGTGTGGCGATGCGCAACATGATGGGGAAATGCCAGCCCTTTATCCATGTGCCCTATTTTTTCTCGGATGTCTTTGACCTCTCCTATGAGTTTTGGGGCGATGCCGATGGCCACGACCGGGTTGTCTATCGCGGCAATTTAAAACAAAAGCACATCAGCGTCTGGTGGCTTAAAAAGCGAACCCTTTGCGCCGCCTTCATCATGGATCGCCCCGAGGAAGAGCGCACGCTCGCCCCTCGCTGGATTTTGCGCCGCCCACAGCTGGATGCACAGGCACTCGGAAGCGCCCAAACCCTCAAGTCCATGGATACCACGTTCGGTCAGCGGGATTAGTTCCACCAGCCAATTCCCGAGGAGTGAGAGCGGCTGCAAATATCCTCGCCCCGGCGGGCCGCTATCGGGGGGGCAGCACCGCGTTAGCGGCAGGGGCGGCTTGGGGAGGGGCGGGTTTGTTTTTTTCGGTCCAAGTGATCAGGCCCGCGCCAAGCATGATGAGCAGGACACCCAGCCACCGCAAAGCGCTCACCTGCTCCCGGAGATAGAAGCGCGCCGCCACGGTCGTTAGCACAAAGCCGAGCGAGGTGAGCGGCCAGATGAAGCTCACATCGCCCTTGGACATCAGGATCAGCAAACAGCCAAAGAAGATCGCCTCGAAGAAAACGCCCAACAGGATGTTCGGATTGGTGGCCCCGGTTCGCACCACCCGGATGATTTCGGCGGCATTGACGTGCGGAACATCTCCGATCTCCTTGATACCCTTATTCAGGAGCACTACGCCGATGGCCTCGAACAAGAGACCGACCAACAGAAGAGTGAGAAGTTTTGCCATGGTTATAAATCCTGGTAACGGATCAATTCGATGTTTCTGTCCCTGACCAGCACCTGAGCTCGATCACTGATCAAGGCCTCAAACTCGTGTTTGAACTCATCCAAGGAAGGGTGCATATAAACCTCAAAATCGCCCTCGGGCAATCGGGCCAACAGGGCGGTGAGGTACGCGGTATCAACTGCTCCGTTTTGCAGCAGGCCAAAGACAGCCTCCGTGTGACGCACGCCGTGGCGACGGAGCCGCGGACGAGCCCACGCGGAAAGAGCGCCGAAGATCATCGCGTGGCTCACCCGGTAAAACCACCGTCCTTCGGCCAGTTGCGCATTGAGCAAGAACGGGTCGCGCGTCAGCCGCATTCGGCCCAACCGCCCATCGTCCACGTTGCGCAGGAGGATCCGGAGGATGCTGGGATGCAGATGGATGTTGAGGTGGCCATTAACGTGATCGAGCACGAGGCCTGTGCTCTGGAATTTCCTGAACTGCCCAAGGATCTCGTGCCGCAACTGCCAATTGAGCCCTCGAAAAAAGAAGTACTTCAAACCCGCCCAAACGGGGCTTGGCGTGAAATAGTAGTGGTTGTCCACCAACCCCGGGATCTCGGTGGGCTTCAGCGTGGAGCGGCCACCGGCCAACGTAAGGTGGAGGCCAACGCCTAGAGTGGGGTGTTCGTGGGCCAGTTCCAGAGCGTGTCCGAAGGCAGCCCCGTTGACCATGAGGCTGGCCGTTGTGAGGATCCCCTCACAGTGCGCACGTATCACCGCAAGGTTGATCGATTCTGACCGCCCAAAATCGTCAGCATTTACAATCAACCGCCGCGCCGGTTTAACCCCCATAGCTAGGAACAGAGACCCCGGCTGCCAGCCGGCACCAAGTTCGCAGCACAAGCCAGAGTTTCTGCCACTTGCTCAAGCGGGTAGGGGAAAGGCCAAAAACGTTAAATTCGCGCTGTTCAAGCTTTTGCAGGAGCTTCCAATAGACCGACGCCATCAACTCCGCCGGCGCCATTGCGCGACGGTCCACCTCGGGGAGTAGTTCGCCCGCTCGTTGGTAAAAATACCGGGCGCGTTGCGCGACCTGCGTGGCGACACTCTTGAACCGGCCCGAGTATTCAAACCGGAGGATTTCTTCCGGTGCGACTCCTTGCCGGGTCAATTCGTCTTGCGGAAGGTAGATGCGCCCGCGTTGGGCATCCACTCGGACGTCACGAAGTATATTTGTCAGCTGCAGGGCTTTTCCCAGGTGTATGGCGTACTCACGGCACGCGGCATCCTGGTAACCGAAAATCTCAATGCTCAACAATCCGACCACAGAGGCGACTCGGTAGCAGTAGGCCTCGAGGGCATCCAGGTCCGCATAGCGCGTGATGGTTAGATCCATCTCGACCCCGCGAATCAGCTCATCGAAATGGGCAAAGGGCAACCGGTGGCGGTTGATTACTGGCTGGAGCTCGCGGTTGACGGGAAACTTCGGCTGGCCCCCCTCGCAGGCGGTTTTGACATCCTCGCGCCACGCCTCGAGCAGCGTCCGCCGCAACTCCATCGGCGAGGTCTCTTCATCTGCAATGTCATCAACCTCGCGGCAGAACGCGTAGAGAGCCGCCATGCCCTCTCGTTTTTGCTTGGGCAGCAGCACGAAGGCCAACGCCAGGTTCGAGGCGCTCTTGCGAGTGATGGACTGGCTGACCGGGGGAGTCAAAGCGCTGGGGGCAACTCGTCCTCTGGCCGCGGGGGCGGCAGACCCCCCGTTTCAGCCAAAGTCGGGTTGCGTGGACGGTGATCCCTGCGCCGCCGCTTGTGCCGCCGTCGATGGCCCTCAGCGTGGTCATCCTCCGCTTCCTGGAAAGCCTGGGAATTCACCGGTCCGCTGTGGGAGTGATGGCGCCGCGGCTTTTTCCGGAAATATTTGGCCCAGACCACCAGGATCAGAAATAGAACAAAACCGACACCCAGGATCAGGAGAATATCGCTGCCCAGTCCGGGGAGCTTTGACCACGAAGTAGCGGCCGGGCGGGCCGGAATCTCGATCTGCGGAGCCTGCAGAAGCAAAAGCGCCGTCATTAGGCGCCCTCCCTTCCAGCCTGCGGCGCCGCCTCCTCTTCAAACGGCTCTCCCGTGTCGATGTTGAGCCTGTGGATTCGGTAGCGGAGAGCGTGGCGGCTGATTTTGAGCTGCTCGGCAGTGCGGCTCAGGTTGTACTGGTTTTGTTCGAGAATCTCCAAGATTAGATCGCGTTCGTAGGTCGCCATTCGGTCCTCCAGCGAGGATTCCGGTGGCGCAATGTTCGGGTCAACCTTGCGCAGTCGGGTCTCCAGTTGGAAATCGGGAAGATTCTCTGCGCGTACCTCGGGGGACGTTTCCAGAATCGCCGCTCGTTCCAGGACATTGCGCAGTTCCCGAACGTTTCCAGGCCAGTGGTGGCTCATCAACTTCTGCTGCGCAAGCGGCGTAATTGTCTTGATGGTCTTGTTCATCACCGCCGCGAAATGCCGCAGGAAGTGGTCGGCCAGCAGTAAAATATCTTGGCCCCGTTCCCGCAACGGGGGCGGCTGGAACTGGACTACGTTCAGCCGGTGAAATAGATCTTCGCGGAACTGGTTCTGGCTGATCGCTTGGATGATGTCCCGGTTCGTGGCGGCAATCAGCCGCACGTCCACTCGCAGCTCTTGGTTTCCCCCAACCCGCGTGAAGGTGCCATCCTCAAGGAACCGCAACAGCTTGGCCTGAAGCGGTCGGCTCATATCCCCGATTTCGTCCAGAAAGATCGTGCCGGTGTCGGCTTCCTCTACGCGTCCAACCTTCTGGCGCAGCGCGCCGGTGAAGGCCCCTTTCTCATGCCCGAACAGCTCGCTCTCCAGCAGGGTCTCGGGGATCGCCGCGCAGTTGATCCGGATGTAATTGGAGTCGCGCCGGTTACTCAAGCAATGCAGGGCACCTGCAATCATCTCTTTCCCGGTCCCACTTTCCCCCAGAATTAGCACCGTGGCGTTGGTCGGGGCAACCGTCTGGATCAACTGCCGCAGGCCCTTCATCTTCGGGGACTCCCCGATGATGTGCTCCAGGCGATAGATCTCCCCGGCCCGAGCCCGCAGCGCGGCGTTCTCTTGGAGCAGGCGGTAGCGTTCGGCACACCGGCCCACGGCGTGCAGGAGTTCCTCCGGGGCGAACGGCTTGGCAAGGTAGTCAATCGCGCCGGCTTTGATGGTTTCCACCGCCAGTTTCGGCGTGGCGTAGGCGGTGATGATCAGCACCGGCAGGCTCGGCCAGCGCGACCGGATTTCGCGGAGCAGTTCATACCCGCTCATCCCGCCTAGCCGCGCATCCGACACCACCATGAACACCTCATTGTGCTGCAAATACTTAAGCGCTTCTTCAGCCGACTCCGCCGCACGCACCTCGTAGCCTTCCTCAGCCATGATGGCCTCAAGGGAAAGACGCATGTTCCGTTCGTCATCAACGAACAGCAATGGCGGCGTTGGAAGGCTCATCGTTTCAGCTTCATCAAGGTCCGAGCAGGGAACTGTACGGCAAAGCGGGTGCCCTTTCCAAGCTCAGATTCGACCCAAACCCGGCCACCATACATCTCCACGTTATGCTTCACAATCGCCAAGCCCAACCCCGTCCCTTTCTCCCGCGTGCTGAAGTAGGCTTCGAATATCCGTTCCAGGTTCTGCGGCGGGATCCCGGGCCCGTCGTCTCCGATCGAGACCGTGATCGAGAAATTATCCCCGTGGGCCGCACTCACGGTCAAAGTCCCATGACCGTTCATGGCTTCCTTGGCATTCTGCATCAGGTTAACAAACACCTCCGCCAGATGATTGCGCTGGGCCAGAAGTTGAGGCAGTGCAGCGGCGTAGTCTCGCACGATGTTGATCTCGTATTTCACAGCCGGGGGAAACACTTGGAGAATAGCGCGGTCCAACTCCTCCGTGATGTCGAGTTTCTCGACCCGCCCTTCTACCAGTTGGGCGTAGCCCATCAACTCGGTGATAATTCGGTCGGAACGATCGACCTCCTCACGAATGATCTGGATCTGCTGAGTTATGGTCTTCTTCCCCTCCTTGACCGTCCGCTGGAGGGTGAAGGCGGCGTTGTTGATGATGCCCAGCGGGTTCTTAAGCTGGTGGGCGATTTCCGCCGCAAGCCTTCCCGACGCCTCCAGTTGTTCGCGTCTCAATGCCAGCTCCCTCAATTCATCCAGGCTCCGCAGCTGTTTATCCAGCAAGACTTCCAGACCGTAACACCAGGCTCCGACCGCTCCCATGAGCACCAGCCTCAGCAGGAGGGGGCGCGCGAGAGGATCATGGGTTTCGTGGTCCATCTCGCTAATGGTTGCGTCCAGGAACACGGCTGCGGCGTAGAACAGCGGCATGAGGACGTTCAACATGATCTGCGCGAGCGGCGCCGGGACGCTGATCGTGTTGCGCACCAGGAGCAGCAGGTATAGCCAGTAGAGGCTGCTGTCCAGACCGCCAGTGATGAGGATCATACCCGCCAGGAACAACCCATCCATCAGGGCGAGGGTGAACACCGCCCATTGAACAAAAAGCGGCTGGATCTGCTGCATTCCTCTCAGAATGAACGCGCCCCCAATGTTCAAGGCGGCATAAACCAGGAACGTCATCTGCACGACTTCTTGGGCGAAGTGCCTGGTGGGTTCCTCGCTCGTCGACTTGGGAAAGGGCGGGCCGCTCATCCAAGTCGTGGCAAAGAGGTAGTAGAAAAGGATCCCAATCACCATGACCTTGACCGGCAAGCCCAGGTTCCGCTCTACCACTCGGATCCGTAACTCTTGATGGCGCGGGTCACCGGCGGCGGTGCTAAGCATCCGCGGGAGCAACGATTGCCATCGGGGGGATTGCATCAGGCGGGGCTTAGCCCCTTCTTTCTCTAGCTCAACAACGCCATGGCTCTGGCCACGATTTTCCCGGGCTCCCACATGCGCCCCACTCCCTCGTAGCCGCAAGCCAACAGGCCCTCATCCGGGCCTATGAATTCCACGCCTCGCCCTTTGAGGGTGGCCACGTTCTCCTGCGTCGCAGGATGAAGCCACATCTTGCCATTCATGGCTGGTGCCACCAGGCATTTGGCCTGCGGGTTGAGCGCCAGCGCGATACAGCTCAAGGAGTCGTCCGCCAGGCCATGTGCCATCTTGGCCAGGAAATTCGCAGTGGCCGGCGCCACAAGAAACAGCTCCACCTCGTCTGCCAGACGGATATGGCTGGGTTGCCAGCCATCAACTTCCTCGTAAAGATCCGTGATCACAGGGTGGCGCGAGAGCGTTTTGAACGGCAAACTGGTTACAAATCTCTGTGCATCGGCAGTCATCACCACATGGACCGAGCAGCCTCGCTTGGTCAGTTCGCTGGCAATGTCCACGGCGCGGTGGGCGGCGATCGAGCCCGTCACTCCCAGAACAACATGGTGAAGTTCACTCATAAGCCCGGTGACGAGGCTCGACTTACGCGCATCTGCTCGGCCTCATAGATCACTTGCATGCGCCTCAGATCCTCGTCGGCGGTCGTGCTCATCACAAGATAGTCGAAATGCTCCCATTGGGCAATCTCCTCCCTGGCAGCGGCCAAGCGCCGGGCGATGATCTCGGGAGAATCTTTGCCGCGTCGTTCCAGCCGCTCGCGCAAGACCGCCAGGTCGCCCGGGGTGAGGAACACCGAGACCAGAGAATCACCGATCTCTGGAACGGTTGGCGCGATGCGGCGAACGGTTTCTGCCCCTTGAACATCCACGTTCATTAGCACATCCCGGCCCGTGCTCAGAATCCGTCTCAACTCCTCTTTCAGCGTGCCGTACAGGTGGCCGTGAACGTTGGCATGTTCGAGGAACTCGTTTTGATCCAGACGACGCCGAAAACCGGCCTCGTCCAGAAAATAGTAATCGACACCGTCACGCTCGCCGCCTCGGGGAGGTCGCGTGGTACACGTGATTACCCGGCTTAGCTTGGAGGAACTCGCGAGCAGCCGCTCACAAACCGTGGTTTTACCCCCACCGCTAGGTCCCGAGATGATCAGGACCACTGGAACCGATCGTCTAGTCCTCATGCCCACGTTACCCTATTCGACGTTCTGAACCTGCTCGCGAAACCGCTCCAGCTCCGCCTTCAGTGTGACTACGGCCCGCGCCACCAGCGCATCGTTGGCCTTGGCGCCAATCGTGTTCACTTCACGGTTCATTTCCTGGACCAGGAAATCAAGAGTCCGTCCGACCGGTTCCTCCGACTTGATTACCTCATCGAACTGGCTGAAGTGGCTCTCGAGCCGCGTCAACTCCTCGGAGATGTCGCAACGGTCCGCGAAAAGGACGATTTCCTTCAGCAACCTCTGGTCGTCCGCTTCGAGGTTCTCAATGCCCGCAAGCCGGACGCGTTCAATGAGTTGCGCTCGATAACGCTTGGCCACCAACGGGGCCTCTTTCCTGACTTTGGCGACCGCCTTTCGAGCCACCGCCACCCTTTGGCGCAGGTCCCGGCTGAGATGTGCTCCCTCACGGCTCCGCATTTTAATGAGCTCATCCAAAGCCCGCGCTAATGCGCAATCCACCGCCGGCCCAAAGGCCTGCACGTCCGCCAAGGCGTCATCGCTCTGCACCACCCCTGGCAACCGCAGCAGAGTATCCAGGGTGATCGTGTCGCTCGTGCCGATTTCCTCGGCCAGCCTTTTGAGTTCCTTGGCATAAGCCTTCGCTAGCGTCCCGTTGAGCCGAGCCTGCGCCAAGGATCGGTCTCCTGCGGCTTGGAGCGAAAGCCGCACCGTCAGCCTCCCGCGCGAGATTCGTTGATTGATTTGGCCACGGATGCGCGGTTCCAACGCCTCCAGTTCGCGGGGAAGGTTCACCACTACCTCGCTCTGCTTGCGATTCACCGAACTGGCCTCAACGGCTATTTTCAGTCCGTCGTGAACGCTTTCGCCACGTCCGTAACCGGTCATGGATTTCATGTGGCGCAGCATCATGCGGGAGGACTAGGTCTGAGGCGATTCATTTCTTGGCCAACCAGCGGCACGGCGTGGTTTTTGTGGTTGGCGTCCAGAATCCTCTCGTCCATCCTGCATGCCGTGATCCTTCATAAACTCGTCCTGCATCATGCCAAGCACGGCTACGATCACACATTCTCCATGATGCAGGTTGACGATGCGCTTGAGTGGTTGAAGCGCAACGGGGTCGATTGGAGCCGGCCGTTGAGGGTGTTGGATTTAGGCTGCGGTTCCGGCACCTTCGGCGGCGCACTGCTCCAGCGGGGTTGCGATGTGATTTTTGCCGACGAAGGGGATTGGTTGGAGAAGGACCTGCCCCGCACTAGGTTCCGCAAAATCAACATTGATTCCGACTCACTCTCCCCTTTAGGTCGCTTCGACCTCGTGGTCTGCTCTAATGTCATCGAACACCTCAGGCATCCGACCCGGCTCTTGGCTTCGCTCTCGTCCCTCCTCGAGCCGGGAGGCTTCGTATACCTGAGCTGGACCAATTGGCTTTCCCCTTGGGGGGGACACGATTTCTCTCCTTTCCATTACCTTGGCCCGGGCCTTGGCCCAAAGGTTTTTGACAAGCTCCATAAGCGCCCCCGTCTGCTCAAGCCTTACGAGAATCTCTTTCCAACCTACATTGGCAGCACCCTTCGGTTCCTGCGCCAACAGGCCGGTATCGAGATTGTAAAGCTGGCCCCCAGATACTATACCGAGCTCACCTGGCTGATGCACTTGCCCATCCTTCGCGAGTTTTTAGCCTGGAACTGCGTGGTGCTATTGCGCCGCAGATGAAGCACGGGAGAAGCTGAACTCCGGGTGGGTGCGAACCGATTAGGTGAATGCTGCGGCTGCGATGAACTGACCGCCGGGAAGACGTTTGGTTTTGATCATCATGCCCTCGGGTCGCCTTGGCTTATCCCTTTTTTCGCTAGTTGCTCAATTCGTTTTCGTCGAATCCCCATGCCCGCACGTATCAAGCTCATGCGATTCATCAGTCTTTTTTTGAAACTTTTCGCCTAGGCAGGTGTCGAACTGTCCATCCGACACCAATCACCCGGGTTTTATCCTGGGTTTTAGGTTGATTGCTGTGCGGTGTTCGGGCGGTATCTCTGCTGAGTGGACGGCATAGTCTGAACCTGTTGAGAGATGAGTGCTTTCGGTGCGGGTGCGGAAAGCGGTCCGGGCCTCCAAGAGTCCAAGAACGGCCCTGGAATGAAGGGTCAGGGTAATCGGCTTATCACCCTGGCCGCGCTCGACATTTCCGCCGAAGCAATCCGCATCCTCCCCGCCGAGTTTGTGAAGCGGCACCGGGTCTTGCCCCTGGCGATCGAGGAGGGAGTCCTTCATATCGCGACTACCCAGCCCGGCAACGAGGAAGTGATCGAAGACATCAGGTTGTTGAGCGGCCTGGAAGTGAAGGAGAGCGTTGCCGCCGAGACCGAGATCCTCGAGCGGATGGCCGAGTGCTACCAGATGACCGTGGGGAAGATGATCGAGAACCTCAGTCCCGACAGCGGTGCTGCGATCGAGGGCCGTAACCTCCACGACATCGAGGTGATGGCCAATGAGCCCACGGTGATCAATCTGGTGAATTTGATCATTTCCGAGGCGCTCCGCGAACGGGCCAGCGACATCCACTTGGTGCCGTTCGAGCAATCGGTTCAGCTGCGCTATCGGATTGACGGCCTCCTGCAAGAGAAACCACCGCCCCCCAAGCAGTTGCACGCCGCTCTGGTCTCCCGGATCAAGATCATGGCGGATATGAACATCGCCGAACGCTATATGCCTCAGGACGGCCATATTCAAATCCACCACCGTGGGTCCCGGGTGGATATCCGCGTGGGGACACTGCCGACGATCTACGGAGAGGGCATGGTGATGCGGCTCCTGGAGAAGACCACCAAGCTGCTCACTCCCTTGGAATTGGGACTGGACGCCGATCGTGCGGCCGTGATGTCCAGGCTGGTTGAGAAACCCCACGGGCTCTTTTTGGCCACCGGCCCCACCGGGAGCGGCAAGACCACCACCCTTTATTCCATCCTTCAGGGCATCTACACCACGGAGAAGAAGATCCTTACCATCGAAGATCCGGTTGAGTATGAGCTGCCTGGCGTGGCTCAGATCCCGGTCCGCCCGAGCCGCAACTTCACCTTTGCTACCGGATTAAGGGCGATTTTGCGCCAAGACCCCGACGTAGTTATGGTCGGGGAGATCCGCGATTCAGAGACCGCAGAGATCGCGATCCGGGCGGCGCTGACCGGCCACCAAGTGTTTAGCACGCTCCACACCAACGATTCCACTGGCGCCATCACTCGGCTCCTGGACATGGGCGTCGAGGCGTTTTTGATTTCCTCCTCCTTAGAGGGCGTTCTGGCGCAGCGGTTGGTTCGCAAGATATGTCTTCACTGCAAAGTCGAAAGCGCGGTTTCGGCGTCGGTTCGTGATCGATTCGAGCAATTAGGTGGGCGACATGTCGAAGGGACGTTTTACACCGGACGGGGTTGCGATGAATGCCGCGGCACCGGCTATCGCGGCCGGATAGGGATCTTCGAACTGCTTTCTGTCGGATCGGAGCTTCGCGAGATGATTCTGCAGAAACGCTCGAATGCCCTTTTGAAAGCCACGGCTCAGCGGACGATGGTTACCATGCATCAGGACGCACTCCAGAAGGCGGTGGCAGGGATCACCTCGCTCGAGGAGATCTTGCGAGTGTCGTCAGGCGATTTGCTGGAATGATCTCCTTTCGCTACCGTGCGGTTGAAGGCAACGGCGCCACCGTCGAGGGTGTGGTCGAGGCCGAGGACCGCAAAGGAGCACTGCGGCTGTTAGGCCAGCGTGGCCTGTTCCCATCGAGCTTGGAGAGCGCTTCGCTTGGCGGCCGAGCGGCGAAGGGCCCGAGCACCGCTGAGCCTGCCCCCGTCGCCCGGCAACCGGGACGAATCGAGATCCGTTTGGGCGCACGAGTGAAGCGCAAAGAAGTGACTGCGTTTACCCGCGAGATGAGCGCGTTGCTGGGTGCCTCCATCCCGATACCCCAGGCACTGGATGGTCTGGGAGAAGAGGAGGAGAACCTGGCCTTGCGGGAGGTGGTGCTCCACTTGGCGGAGGGGGTCCGGAAAGGAGCATCCTTCTCCACCGCTCTAGACGACCACCCGCGGCTATTTAACAAACTCTACGTCAGCATGGTGCGCGTCGGCGAAGAGGCTGGCCAGTTGCCCAAAGTGATGGGGGATCTGGCCCAACTGATGGAGCATGAGGATGAGCTGCGTGGGGAGGTGGTTGCGGCGGTGGCTTACCCGGTCTTCGTCCTGGGGTTTGGCATTTTCACGGTGACCATTTTGCTGACGGTGGTTTTGCCCAAACTCTTCTCCATGCTGGAGGAAATGCTGCCCGTTCTGCCTTTGCCCACTTTGATACTCCTCAGAGTCAGCGGCCTTCTTCACCGGGACTGGCCGTGGCTGGTCACGGGAGGACCGGCTTTGTTCTGCGCTCTGTGGTTCTACGGCAAATCTCCCAAAGGCGCTGAGCTCTGGGACCGCGTCAAGTTGCGGTTGCCTTTAATCGGTTCGGTGTTCCGCTCCGCGGCGCTGAGTCGGTTTGCTCGCACGCTGGGAACTCTGGTCAAAAGCGGAGTCTCGCTCTTGCCGGCGCTCAAGATCGTGGAGAACACCATCGGAAACCGTGTCATGGCCCGTCAGATTACTCGCGTTGCCGAAGAGACTCGTGGCGGGGACTCGCTCGCCACCCCGCTGCGCAAGCTGGGCGTTTTCCCCAGAACCGTGATCCAGATGATCGATGTCGGCGAGGAGAGCGGGAAACTCGACGAAATGCTTTTAAAGGTGGCCGAGATCGAGGAGCGCCATATGCGAGCCCGTACGCGAACCCTCATCTCGTTGCTTGCGCCGGTCCTCATCCTGGTGGTGGGGGCATTGGTCGGTTTTATGGTAATGGCCATTTTGCTGCCCATCTTCAAAATGAGCCGCGCGATTCATTAACAGCCGAACCCAACAGAGCCAGAACATGCAAACACTCGTGTCTAGACGCCCGTCGGAAGCTTTCACGCTGCTCGAAATCATGGTCGTCGTCGCCATTCTCGGGATCCTTGCCGCGACCATTATCCCTCAGTTCCGAGGCGCAACCGACGACGCCAAAATCAGTGCCGCAAAGGCACACATAGGGGAACTGGAAAATGCCGTGGACCGGTTCTATCTGAACATGGATCGGTATCCGACCGCTGAGGAGGGATTGAAGGTCCTTGTGGAAGCTCCGGCTGGCGGAGATAGCAAATGGCGCGGCCCCTACGTCAAACAGGTGCGCAAGGACCCTTGGGGCGAGCCCTATCAGTTCCGCTCGCCCGGCGTTCACAATCCCACCAGCTATGATCTCTGGTCGCGCGGTTCTGACCGAGCGGATGGAGGCGAAGGTCTGGCGGCCGATATTGGGAATTGGTAGGGAGACAACCGAGCGCGACGCGGTATGCTGCCAACGAGCCTCAGGCCCTCTTCGCGCTCGGCTTTTACCCTGATCGAGATGATGGTGGTGATGCTCCTGCTGGGGATTTTGGGCGCTGCCATCATCCCCGAGATGCGGGGGACCTTCCAGGACGCGCTGTTGCGTTCCAGCGCGCGCGAGTTAGTCAATACGCTGCAGGTCGCCGCCAGTCGCTCGGTAAGTCTTAACGCCGTGCATCGCGTTCGTCTTGACCCGTCCAGCCGTCGCTTTCGCGTGGAGCGCCGCTCCAAAGAAGCCCGAGGCGCTGAGGTGTTCGCCCCTCTCAAAGATGTGTTCGGCGGCGCGGGCCAGCTCGACCCGCGGATCCAAATGCGAGTACAGGCCGTCGAACAGATCCCGGCCGCCAACTCGGATGCCGACCAGGCAGGAGCCGGCGCAACGGGTGGGGGCGAGCCAGGCGAACGAGAAGAGAATCCCGACGATATCCGTTTCTATCCCGACGGCACTGCTGAGGCGCGAGACATCATCCTGCGCGATCAACAGGGCTTTGGGCTTGCGTTGCGGATTAATCCGACCACGGCGCGTGTGCGAGTGAGTGAGCTCGAACGCCAATGAGAATTCCGGCCCACAACCGAGCAAAGGCGCTCCCAAGTTGGAGCGGAAGGCAGGCTGGCCCAGGAGCTCAGAACCGCGGCTTCTCGCTTATCGAGGTGATGTGCGCAATCTTGATTTTGGGCATCGCGCTGGTGGGCTTGGTGCAGGGCACCACGAGCGCCCTGCTCTCCACCAAGGAGTCGGAGCTGCAGACCGGCGCCGCTCTGATCGCCGCGGGGGTCATCGAGACGCTTCGCGCCGAAGGCGACTTGGTCGATGGAGAGACCGAGGGAGATGGTGGAGCTGCGCTTCCCTTGTATCGTTGGAGGCGAACCCTGCGGCCTGCCGGCACACCCGGTCTCCACGAGGTGGACGTGGTGGTGGAACATGCCAAGACCGGCAAGGAAATCTACGAGCTCCAGACTTTATTGTTCGAACCGGCCGACGAGACCGCCAATGGCGCCCCCAAGCGAAGTCGGGAGTCCGGCTCCAAGCGAAAGCGGGGTGGCCAATCATAACGTTGCCCAAGTCCAGTCGCCCGGCAGGGGCTCGGAGGTCGTCGGCTTTGGGCTTCACGCTCATCGAGGTCATGATCAGCGCCGCATTGATGGCCATGATTCTCGTAAGCGCTTACTTGTGTTTGAACGCCGCAGTGGCCACACAGCGCATGGTCGAGCCTCGGGTGGACATGGTGCAGAGCGCCCGCGTAGCCATGGCGCTGATCACCGCCGACCTCCGCTGCGCCTGCCCCTTGTCCAAAGATGCCGCATTCTTGGGTATGCATCGCACGCTTGGGGAAGCCCAGGCTGACAACCTCGACTTTGGGACCCACAACTATACTCCCAGGCGCCAAGGTGAAGGCGATTTCTGTCAGGCCAGTTACTTTCTGGACCAGGACCCCGTTACCGGCCAATTGGCCCTATGGCGGCGGCGAAATCCACGAATCGCTCCCGATCCGTTGTCGGGCGGCACCCGCGAGGAGATCGTTCGGGGTGTCGCTGGGTTGAAGTTTGAGTATTACGACGGATTCGATTGGTACGATACTTGGGGTGACGTCGAGGGGAAAGGGAAGGCCGAAACCTCCCAGCGCTCTCGCGCTAACTTAACTGGAATGCCCGAGGCAGTCCGAATCACGCTTTGGCTTAACGTGAAACCCGAGGCCAAACTCACCCGTGAGGATACCAGCGCCGATAAAGAAACCGCTGAGCCTCCGTTGGCCTTCCAGACTGTCGCGAGACTGAACTTGGCGGCCACGGCCTCCGAGACCAGTGCACCCGCGAACGACAACTCCACCGCTCCCGCTGCCGGCAACCCTGGCCTACCGCAATGAGGACGAAGCAAGGCTCCATCCTGATCGGGCTGCTCTGGTGCCTCGCCCTTCTCTCCCTCATTGTCGTGGGAGTCCTCCACACCGCGCGCATGGACTTATTGGTAGTTAAGAATCACGGCGATCGGATCCAGGCGCACTATTTGGCGTTGGCCGGCATCGAGAAGGCCAAGGCCCTGCTTTACACCGAAGCTCGAGAGCGAAGTCGAACCTCGCGCAACCACAGCGGACAACTTTATGACACGCCGGATCAGTTCCGTGAGGTCAAGCTGGGACGCGGGCAATTCAGCATTTTACGTCGAGCCAAGCCCGATGAGGGGGGCGGGATCCTCTACGGCGTCAGTGACGAGGAGAGCCGCTTGAACATCAACACCGCAGCGCAAGAAGAGCTGGCCAAACTCGACGGCATGACCCCCGAAGTGGCGGCCGCCATTATCGATTGGCGCGATTCCGACAACACCATCACCCCGGGCGGCGCGGAGATCGAGTACTACTCCGCCTTGCGCCCGCCATCACAGCCGCGCAACGGCCCCCTGCTGACCCTGCGTGAGTTGTTGATGGTTCGCGGAGTGAGCAGCAACCTTTTGCTTGGGCGCGACAAGAAACTGAACGGCATGCTCGGCGAGGGAGAGGAGGGTTGGGCGGACATCCGAGACATGGGTTGGGCCGCGCTGCTTACCGTGGACTCCACCGATGACAACGTCAACGCAGCCGGTCAGGACCGCGTGGATCTCCAGAGCGCGGATGAAGCGGCTCTGACCGGCGTTCGGGGAGTCACCTCGGACATTGCCAAGGCTATCGTGGCACACCGGGGTCAGAATCGGTTTAACAGCATTGCGGATCTGTTGGACGTCAGGGCCGTGCAAGATCAAAACCAGCAGACCGCCCAGCTTGTCGCTCAGCCAAACGCCAGGGCCAGCCAGCCAGCCCCAGCCCCAGCGCCCGCTCCCAACCCTTCGCCGAGTTCACCGGCGCCCGGCCCCGACTCTACCCCAAACTCACCCGCGCCTGGTCAAACACCACAGGCCGGCACCGGTCCCACCGTCGTCTCTGAGGACTTGTTAAAGGATATCGCCGACGATCTCACCGCTCAAAGCGCCAAGGAGCAAGCCGGCTTGGTGAATATCAACACCGCCAGTTTAGAAGTGTTGGCTTCTCTTCAGGGCGTTGATCGCGAGCTGGCCCAAGCCATCATTGCTCACCGCCAGTCCGATGGCTTCTTCTCTAACATTGCTGGACTCCTGAAGGTCCCTGGCTTGAGCCGTGATCTGTTCAAGCAGTTGGCACCCAAGCTTACCGCTCGATCCGAGACCTTCCGGGTCATCAGTGAAGGCCGTGTGTCTTCCACCGGGACACGCCAACGAATACAGGAAATCGTTCACGTTGGTCTGCAGCAAGTGCGGACGGTATCTTACCGCGAGGATGATTTATGAATGGGCGTTCCCTGATGGCACCGGCGTGCATCTGTGTCGAGATTGGGCAAAGCTCGATGCGCGCCCTCAACGGGACCCAGGGATTTCAACAACCCCTGGAGCGGCTGCCCAACGGCCGGCTTACGACCTCATGCAAGGATCGTCTGAGCAAAGCCCTTCAGTCATTGCTCGAACGCAAACTCTGGTCCGGGCGGACTCGCGTGTTCTGCGCCGTGGGAGCGCGCGGCGTTAGCCTCAGGAGACTGAGCTTGCCGGCGTCGGTCGATCAAGATCTGCGGCAACATTTGCTCCTGCAAATCGAGGCCGAGTTTCCGCTCCCTCCGGATGAGCTGGCTTGGGGTTATCTCGAATTGCCTTCCGCAAACGTTAATGGTGTCGCGGCCGCCAAACGCGAGTTTCTCATTGTCGCGCTGAGGAAGGATCAGCTCGAGGACTACGCAGAGGTGTTCGCGAGTTGCGGAGCGGTGGCGGTTTTTACCGTCGCCGCCATTTCTCGCAATTCGATCTGCCCGCGCGCTCCAAGCGATTATGCCATCTTGGATATTGGGCTCAGGCAATCGGAACTGGTGGTGTTCCACGAAGGCGTTCCGACCATGGTGCGCGCGATCGCCTGGGGAGGCGAAAATGTCACCAAGGTGCTCGCGGAGCATTTGGGTATCCCCCTCGCCGAGGCTGAGAAACTAAAGCTCGAATCGGGTTCCGATGAGCGGGTACAGACGGCGACCGACGCCGCATTAGCCACCCTCGTCGGGGCGCTCAATGGCCGCCGAACGATCACCAGGCTGTTCCTGAGCGGCAGGAGCGCGTCTAGCCTGGTCGGCAGGCTCGAGAAGCTTCTTGGACCCGCGAGCCAATGCACTGTCCTTCAGTCCGGTTCGGCTGATGGGCATTCCGCGGGTCTCCTGGGGCTCAAGGCGGACCTCGAACGAGACGGTGGGCCAACCATTGTCCTCCAGTTGAAAGCGGACACTGCCGGCACGGTCCTCTCCCAGCCGGCTCCACGCAAATGGGCGGCGGTCGCGGCCGCTCTGGCGCTTGCGGCTTTGCTTATACCCTCCGTGGGCGCGGTGGTGTTGCAGCCATTCTTGGCCCGCAAGCTTGCGTCGATTAAAACCGAAAGCGGTCGGCTCGCCACGATCGAGCGTGAACTGAGGTTTTTGCAGTATCTCAAGCAAACCCAGCCGCCCTACCTCGATGCCCTGTATGTCATGGCCAAAGCCGCCCCGCCTGGCACTCGCATTGACTCTCTTACCATGAACCAACGCGGTGACCTGTCCTTCAAAGGCGCGATGGGTGGCTCGCAAGCAGTCGTCGACTTCCGAACTAAACTCATCGACTCGGGCTTCTTCGCCAGAGTGTCAGTTGAGGAACAAACTCCCACCCCGGACCGTCAGCGGGTTAATGTTCGCATGAGCGCCGAGTGGAAGCCGGCTGGATTTCGGCCGCCCGTATCGGATCCGCCCGCCAACCCCGAGGTGAAACCTCCTCTTCCGGGACCAAAGCCGGTGGCCTCGCCAACCCCGGCTCCAACGCCACCGAGACCGGCGGACGCAACCCCGGGCAAGAAAGAATGATCGCATGCGCACGCTAACCTCTCAGGAAAAGCGCACCGTCCGCCTCGGCGTCACCGGCATTGCGATTTATCTGATCCTATTTGGCGGGTTTAAGATCTGGCAGTTCCTGGCGTCCCGGCGCGCAGAGTATCGCAACCTTGTCGCGCAGGCCGAAGGCTTGGAGCAGCGGGTCAAGATTTACGAAGGCAAAATCCTGGTGGTCAAAAAGCTGATGGGCGATTTCCACATGGATCCCGCCAAGCTCACCCGGAAAACCGGCATGGCCGAGGCCAGTTCCGCGATCCAAAAGTCGGCGGCCAGCGGCGGCGTCATCCTGGGCCCGGTTCGCGAATCGCCCGGCCGGCCCTCGAGTAAGGAGCTGGGTTCGATGCAGTTGGAAGGAGCCGGTCCGGTGCCCGCGGTGATGGGGTGGTTGTACCACCTCCAGAGCGTTGGCCACCCGCTCATCATTGACTCCGTCCAAATCAGTTCCGACCCAACCAGACCCGGACAGCTCAAGGTGAACCTGACGATCGTAGTTCTGGATTTCGAACAATGGACCAAGGAGGTGCCCAATGCTTGAACGTGTTGATCGGGCGCTGCGAATCGTCTGCTGCCTCCTGGCGCTGGTTGTGGTTTATCAACTGGCCCGCTTGGCCATGGGTGTTAACCCTTTTTCCCGCGTGAAAATTCCCGAGTTGCCCACCCTGCCTGCTGAAGTGGCCGGAAACCCGCCGGGGGGGACAGCCTCGCAACCTAAGCCATCGCCAAGGATAAGCACTAACGCGCCCGCCGATCCTACCAACGCCGCGGCTCGCTCCGCCGAAGTCACCAAAACCAATGGAGTTACTCTCGCCGAGGATCATCCAAACACCTCGACTAACACTTCCGCGCCCGCGGCTACCAATGCTCAATCCAAATCTGCCATTGCGATGTCCGGCAAAACCGATTCTCCCGGTTCCGGAAAAGGTGCCTCATCACCCCCCGGCATGCCCCAAGGCGGGATGCCTCCAGGAATGAACCCAGGCATGGCGATGGCCATGGGAATGGGACCGGGGATGAACCCGATGATGGCCATGGGCCCAATGGGTCCTGGCGGACCACGTGGCGGTGCCCCGCTCCCGGCTGCCGCCAAGGCTCGAGTGGATAAGATCACCGAGAGCGAACTCCTCGCGCCGGTAATAAGGCCTCTGCCCATGGGCCTTATCGGAATTGCCGGCGAATACGCGTTTCTTCGTGCTCCCAATGGGCAGACCGGGCTGGTGAAGGAGGGCGAGGAATTGGGCGGTGTGAAATTAGTGCGGATTGGCACTAACCGGGTGCTTGTCGATCAGGACGGACTGAAGAAAGAACTTACCGTGTTTTCCGGCTATGGCAGCGAGAGCCTCTTGCCGAACCAAAAGGACAAATGAACTCACCTGAGAAATCCACCCATTCCGCCCTAGCCCTGGCCGCGCGCCAATGCCGAGGCCTCTGCTCTTTCCTGACACTGTGCGCCTTCCTTGGGCGGGCCATTTCTCAGGATGCCCCGCCAGGCGCCCCTAAGCCAGTCGATGCCGTGCCAACGCCGTCGACTAACGGCGTGCCTTCCGCCGCTACCCAACCTGCAGCAACTCCATCCGGGGGCGCAGCCAGCTCTCCTGCGAGCGCTCCAGGCGAGGCGAAACCCGATGCCGAAAAGGGGAGCGATGACATCCAGCTCAGCCTGCAAGGCGCCAATGTGGACATGGTCGTGCAGTGGCTGGCCCAAACCACCGGCAAAACCGTTATCAAACATCCCAAGGTTCAATGCCAGGTCAACATCACGAGTTCCAAGAAGGTGGGCAAACGCGAGGCGATCAACCTGGTTTATCGCGCCCTGTCCTTCGAAGGCTTCAACGCCATTGAGTCCGCCACCACCATCTTTATCGTTCCTGAAGGGCAGGAACCCAAGCTTAACCCGGAGGTCATTGGCGCTTCCCGTAAGGACATCCCCGAAGGCCGCCAGCGTCTTTTCAAGATCTTCTCCCTGGCCCACAGCCCGGCTGCAGAACTACGCGAGAAACTGCGGGTGGCCCTCTCGGACAAAGGTAGCATCGAGATCGACGAGCGCGTCAACCAACTGCTGGTCACTGACTATAATGATAACCTCCGACTGATGGCGGACCTGATCGAAGAGTTCGACGTCCCGTCCTCGGACCTCGTGGTCCAAGTGTTCCCGATCAAACATGCCGAGGCGGAAGAACTCGGGAATCTGATCGGGCTGATTCTCAACGCCCAGTCCGGCGGCGGAGGGGCGAGCAAATCCTCCTCCTCATCATCCGGCGGTGGGGGAGGGGGATCGTCCTCTCCCGGTGGCGGGCCGATGCCTCCCGGCATCTCGATCCAGATGGGCGGCCCTGGGGGCCCCGGTGGACCGCCGCCAAGCAGCAGCCCATCCCCCAGCGGGGGCGGATCCTCCGGCCCGCAACAGTCCGTTCGAATCTGGCCCGACAAGAGCTCAAACCGGTTGGTGGTGTCTGCGGCCAAGTCGAAGCTGCCTGAGGTTCAACGCTTGATCGATATTCTCGACACCGAAAAGCCGGAGGACGTGTCCGTTCGTGTCCTTCCGTTAAAGAACGTAACGGCAGTCGATCTGGTGAAGGAGATCGGCCCGGTCTATCAAAAGCTCAGCGGCCGATCGCCTAAGGACGTTATCGAGATCGCCGCCAATGACCGATCCAATGCCCTTGTCATCCTCTCGAGCGAATCCAACTTTAAGGCGATCGAGAAAGTTGTCATTTCTTTGGATACTGAGGACGCCCAGGAGAAGGTGATTCAAACGTTCACCCTGAAGAATGCCGACGCGCAGGATGTGGCCAAACAAATGCAGGACCTGGGCAAGGACCAGGACAACTCCTCCAGATATCCTTTCTACATCTTTGGCTCTGGCCCCAGCAAACCCGGCCGTAAGATGAGCGTCGTGGCCGACCGGCGGCGCAATTCGTTGGTGGTCCAGGCCCCGCCGACGCAGATGGAGGGCATCGCAAAGATGATCCGCGAACTGGATGAGCCGGTGACCGACGACAGCCTGGCGCCGCGAATCTTTCGGCTGAAGTACGTCAGCGCGGTGGATATCGAGGACGTGTTGAACGAGCTGTTCTTGAAGAAACAGCAGCAGCGAGGCTATTGGGATTACTTCGGCGATTACCAGCAGCCCGAGCCCGATAAGGACGCTGGGCGCCTCTACGGCAAGGTGCGCATCACCAGCGAGCCCTACTCCAACGCCATCATCGTGACTTCGAATTCCAAAGAGAACCTGGCCGTGGTCGAAGAAGTCTTGAACCAGTTGGACGCTCCCTCCGAGATCGGCGAGAGCACCCTGAGAATCGGGCTGAAGTTCGCCAAGGCTTCGACCGTCGCCAACAGCATCAACATCCTGTTCGCCAAAAATGGTTCGCCTGGCTTGCGCTCGCAGCCCCAGCAGGGACAGCCCAACCAGCAAAACCAGCAACAGCAGTCGCAACAGAACAACTCCTCATCCCAAACCGGCTTTGACCTCGAGCAAGAGGTCAAGGAAGAGGGTTATTTTCCCTGGCTCGGCGGCCAGCCGGACAACCCGCGCGGGAGCGACGGCCGTACAACCGCGCGTCCTGTTAGCGACCTCGTTGGGCGTGTGCGCGCCGTCGCAGACCAGCGCAGCAACGCCTTGCTCCTTTCTGCCAACGTCCACTATTTCCCCCAGGTCCTGAAGCTCGTCGAAGACCTGGATGCCCCCACGGACCAGGTGTTAATCGAAGCGCGCTTGGTCGAGGTATCGAGCGACTTTCTTGACAAGCTAGGCGTTCGTTGGTCGCCGGATGGGAACCAGGTGTTCACTGCCGACGATTATGATAATTCGTTCCTGGTTCACGCCAACGGGCAGTATCAGAAAGGGTTCGGCGGCCAAACCCTGGTTAATACTCCCAGCTCGTCGGTCACTACTACGGCAGCCGGAACCGTTGCCTCAGTGCCTCAGGCCTTGGCCTCTCTGAGGTCAGGTGTGCTCAGCAGTACCATCAGCATGGATTTCCTGGTGCAATTCCTGCGAAAAAACACCGATGCCAAAGTGCTCGCCGAGCCGCAGATCAACATCCGTGACAACGAAACCGGACGCCTGTTCGTGGGCCAGCAGGTGCCCATCCCACAGAACACGGTTGTCTCTCCGCTGGCCGGACAGAACACCAGCTTCACCTACAAAGATGTTGGCGTGGTGCTGGAAGTGACACCTCACATCAACAAGGACGGTGACGTGGAACTCAAGATCCACGCCGAATCCTCCACCGTGGTCCCCGGACAAACCGTTTTGGGCGGCTCCATCTTCGATACTCGCAACTTCCGAACCGACCTTACTGCTAAGAACGGCCAGACTTTGGTTCTGGGCGGGATCATCCAAAAACAAGTGTCTGACATTATTCGGAAGACCCCGATCCTCGGGGACATCCCGGGGTTGGGCTGGGCTTTCAAAAAGAAGGACAAATCCAGTCACGAGGTCGAGTTGATGGTCTTCATGCGCCCCAAGGTGACCCACACCCCTGAGGATGCGCGCGATTTGCTGGAGGAAATCTATCGCAAGGCGCCCAACGCCAAGAAATTCAAAGACGAAATGGATGCTCCTAAGGAGCCCAAGGATACCGGCAAGAAAAAGAAGGAGGGCTGACCGGGCGGCGGGGCAGGGGGCCTTTTAACGTTCGGTTCGGCTGTCCCCTTTGAAACGAAACGCATCTCCGCCGAGGAAGTCGGCGCTGGTGATGCTCGGACACCAATGCCGCTCGATGTGGGCCACCACGAGGTCAGTGCCCGCAAAGTGGCTCACAAACGGCCGCATGCGCGAATTATACATCGTGTCCGTCATGTCCCGCATGAGCAGGACGTTCTTGCCTAGACTCACCATCTGGCGAATCGAGAACGGCCGCCCCAGCACGCACATGTTCGCGTGCACGCCCATCACGATCACGTTCTCCACACCTCGCTGCTGCAGGACGTTATAAACCTCTTCTCCTCGATCGCTAATGATATCGTCGGGCCTGATCTCCAAGGTGTCGATTTCATGTGTCCACGGCCCACCTTGAGCGCACTTGGGCTGGTCATCGCATCCTCCATCAGAATCATCGATTGGCAACGGCCCCTCTTTCGCCACGTTCAGGGAGTGCCATTTGTCCAGGTCGGGTGGCGCTGGTGCTACCGGGGCTTCCGTTGCGTGCCGGCGCTGGGGATACGCCTCGTAATACTTCATGGTGTCGCTCGGCGCATGGATGATCAGCACGCCCCGGGCGCGCGCGGCTTTAAGCACTTCGTTCATTCGTGGCGCCATCTCGGCCACGCGCGTGGTCGCTCCTTTGCACCAGTGCTGATTCCACATGTCGCAGACGATGATCGCGGTTTTTTTGGCGTCCCACTGGACGTCCTTCCGGACGATCTGCTCATCGTTGGTGCCCCCTGACCCGGCGGCTCGGCCACGCGTGTGGAGGACCAGGGTCGAAACGGTGTGAGCCGCGCCCAGGGGCAAAAGCCCCACCACCAGGGCCAGCCAGCGGAAGTTGAGTCTGTGCATCAGTTAAAGTTTGCAGTGTCATAACTTAATCTCTAGTCCAAATCAATCCCAACTCCCGTCGCATTCGTGTCCCCCCGGACCGCGGCTCTGTGAGCCGCAGCAACGTGGGAGTTCCCGACGGGTTGGGCATTTTCAATATCCGCATAAAACTCCCAGTGCCTCGGGCTTCCCCCGGACCGCGGCTCTGTGAGCCGCAGCGACGTGGGAGTTCCCGACGGGTTGGGCATTTTCAATATCCGCATAAAACTCCCAGTGCCTCGGGCTTCCCCCGGACCGCCGCTTTAAGAGCCGCAGCAACCTGGCGGTTCCCGTCGGGCTGCGCATTTTCAATAGTCTCATAGAACTCCGGGCATCTCGCGCTTCTCGCGGACCACAACCGTGAGCCGCAGCCTGGAGGCTGGACTGGTGAACTGAACGCCCGTCTTGACGCCCAGCTCGGTTAGGACGTCGCAAATCTTCTGGAAGATCGTCCGTCCGACCGGGTACGCATGCAGCTGCTGTCCCATGCGGCGTCCTTGGGTTCAGGTTATCGTGTCGCCCGGCAAGAATCCGAAGAACTCACGCGTCTCCCGTTCGTCCTCCTCCGGGGTCTGGGGGCGGAATCGGCGGCCGGAGGGGTCGGCGCCCAAGAGTTGCGCCAGGCGGCAAGAGTCGGCGCGGCGGCCTTTGGCGAGGGCGGCGAGTTCGGCATCGATCTCGGTTAACTCGGCAATATCGCAGGCAACGTCGATCAATTCGGAGTGGGAAGTCGCGGGTGAGGGACAGGCTCGGGAGGAGGTCTCAGACAGACGCTGGATCAGGGCTAAACGGAGCCGCAGCCGCAAACGATTGACTGCCCTGTAGTTGGTGACTGGCGGTGCAGCCAGCGATGCGCCGTTCTGACGCGAGAGATTGCGTGCGAGGATGGTCAGGTGGGCGGCTTTTTGCGGTCCCATAATGGTAGGAGTTGAGGTTTGATCCGATAGCAGCTTGCGGAATAGCCGATATTCACGGGAGTTAGAACGAAAGGCTAAATCGAAAGGCTGAAGGCCGAAGGCTAAAGGCTAAAGGGTGAAGGACCTGACCTGCGGTGTGCGGTGGCGCCTTGGCGGTGTTGGGCGGCATAGGCGGCGCGGCGAACGCGCCGGGGGAGCCGTGGTTGTGACGGCTTGGCGGCGCAGGGCACAGGTGTGGCGACTCGGGGTGGGGCTGCGGGCGGTGGGGTGGCGGGGGTGGCAGGGGTTGCGCGAGGCGTGGCGGCAGGTTTGGCGGGGGAGCCAGAGGCTTGCTGCCGGCTGAGTGCCCGGGCTTGGTCGAGTTCAAGTCGGCGACGGTTATCTTCGAGAGCGCGCACCTGGGAGATCATGGCGAGCGCGAAGCTGACTTCTTCGAGGGTGCTGCCCGGAGATGTGGCAGCGGCGTAGGCGCGCTGGCGGATAGAGTCGAAGGAGGCCGCATCGAGGGCATCGGCGTCGGCGGGGGCGAGGGCGGCATGGGTGTGGGCGGCGTCAATCATTTGTTGGCGCTGCTTGAGGAGGAGCGGGGCGCAAAAGCGGTACCAAAACTCGGAGAACCGGGTGAGGCATTTGACTTCGATGCCGAAATCGGCTCCGACGAGGATGCGGGCATCGCTGTAGGCCATGCCGTCGAGGAGCACCTGGATGAGTTTTTCGCGTTGATCAGGGGGTAGATTGAGGAGCTTGGCGTCGGAGCGGGTTTTGCGCTGGTGGTCGGAACGAGGGTTTGAGTTGGGGGCGGGCGATTCAGTGAGAGGGGTTGGACCACCGGGGTGCGTAGCGCGACTGGCATTGGGAAAGGCACTTTCCGGAGGCTCAGCAACTGGTGATTCCGCCGATGCCGGGGCTTTGGTGGATGAGCCGGGGAGAAGAGGGGCGCATGGTTGTGCCGCCGGTGACTGGGGATCGGAGGGCTGGGCGGGGCTGGGATCGAGGGACATGTTGGTTTGGGGGTTTGAGGGAGTTGGTGTGATTTCGGGGTTCATAGCGTGGGTTGGGGGTTGAGTGAATCATGGGTTTGGCACTCGCGCCTGGTGGAGGGGCGAGGGCTGGTTGTGCGTTCGCGCAATCATGGGGTGAAGGTAGCGCGGGTAGGATACTAAAGCAACTATATATGTGATTGAATTACATTTTTGTAGCCTGCCTGACAGAAAGGATTAGGCGAGGGGGCGGGATGTGCCGTAGGGGTCGCCGCGGGGTTGCGCCGGGAAACGACGCTCACGATTAAAGCGATCGCGCACGGGTGCATTTGAGCTCCTCAAGGGGAGGAAACTCGAACCTCCATAGGCACATGCAATCCAAGCGAGCTGGAGATCGGGCTGCGCCTGCGCAGGGAAACCACCGTCTTTGTGAAGGAGATTGCGACCCGCCTCGCCTCTCGTCGCACCTTGGCCTCACTGCGTTGAGATCGAAGGTGACTCCCACCTGCATCACCGCGGGCAGGCGATTCGCCTCTGGTCACGGGCAAGGGCCAGCGTCTTTGCGCCTTCGCGCCCCTGCGTTTACCCTCCGTGAATCCATCTCCTGCCCATTAACGCAGAGCCGCCAAGACGCGAGATGATCCCGACAAGCGTGCCCCATTCGAGCGCGACGCGTGCGTTCACCAACAAAGACTGTGCCTTCCCGCAAACGACAATTTTCGTTCGGCGGCCCCAATCCGTGTAATCCGGGTAAAGGGGTCAGGCTTGACCCTTTTTCTTTTTCCTGCCCCGAAAAGCAGGTGGCGAACCTTCGGGGGGGTTGACATGGGCGTCGAGAGGGGCGTAATGTGCTAATAGGAAAGACTTTCAAGATGAAGTCCATCTTCTCAGATCAACGGACCATGGATGTGTTATCGTCCGTATAATCAACGTTAGTTTTGTCCGAGCATCGACCCGCATTATGAAGAAAGACCTCTTCGTGCTCCTACTGCTGTTGGAGAGCTTGGTTTCGTGCCCGGCTCAAGGAACGAATCTGCTATTAACGTGTTCTCCCAAATTCAGGAGGTTGGTAGCCACGCACCCGGAAGCCTTCAACGCCTTCACCAATGCCTGCTGCCTTGCGGCTCGCACCAACAGCGTAGCTCTGGTCTACTTCTATTCTGAGAACGACTCCGTGGCCCGGGGCCGCTCGGTCTATCCCCATATGGCAGGCCAGCCCGACGTGATGGTCTGCGTGCGCGAAAACCAGGAACCTTGGGACGAGTTTATCTGCATCGTTGGTGAGTTACTCAATACCGTGAGCCGCTCGCACTACGAGGAGCTAATGGCGCGTGCAAAAGCTGGCTTGATCTCAAGGAGCGATTTTCCGCGGGAAATCAACCGCGTTGAATTTGAAAGAACCATACGTCCCATGCGCGACCTGCTGATGCAGATGAAATTGACGAAAAAGGAGAAAGTGCGGTCCTACTTTTATCCCAGGTTTCTGAGTTATCCAGACGATTTCGACGCCTACCTTTTGTACCAGAAGAGAACCTCACCACATCGCGATTTAACCCAGCAATATCAGGAGGAGTATGACCAATTGCGAAGTGGCGGCAACTAACAAACCTGATGCAGCGAACCCCAGGCGATGACGCTCGGGTTGACAATTGGGGGTCAGCCGCGCCGACTCGCTGATCTGGGACGTTACGTGGCCAATACCGTGGGTGGTTGAAATGAATGTCTCCAGCAAACATGCGGGAGTTTGTTTTGCGATCCAGAGTGCATTCGCAGGGCTGAGCGGTGTTGCACTTCTGGTCCTGATGTGGTTGCTGGAACCCTCCTTCCGCATGCCATCGCTTTCTGAGAGCCTCAGCTACTCGCTACCCTTTGTTATCAGCGGTTTCTGCGGATGGGCGGCTTGGTCATTACTGAAGAATGGCTCGAAGCCCGTCTTGGTGGCGCCCATCGTTTGGCTTGTCATGGGTGCGATCACAATCTATTTCGAGGTCACCGAGGTTAGGGTGCAATGTCCCCTCAACCTTCTGGCAACGATGCTGTTGGCCATCACGGAAATCGGCATCGCGGTCCACTTGATACAACGAAGACATGAACCCGCCACGTAACCATCCCGCCGCAACGAACTCCACGACCGCCCTGGTTGGTCAAATCGGAGGTTACTCGCGCAGAGTCGCTGATCGGGAGCGTTCGGTCTTATGAAACATCCAGTCACTTGCTTCTTGCTGGCTCTCGCGGCTGTCATTGTCGCGTCATGCGCCAAAGGCAGTTTAGGCCGTCAGCAGCGTGATTGTGTTCAGCGACACCAGCAGTTTCAGCACGACTACTGCGCTACGAATATTCTCGTTGCCGTGGAGGGGTTGGCGGCCTTTCGAGCATGGGTTTCGAATCCGAAGAACCCTTGTGACGTGTTAAACCGCGATTCCGTGATCTTTGAAGTTGATGCAAGACTCTTCCTTATTGAGGAGCGTCTTGGTGAGACAAATGGGGCGGAGCAGTTTTACCGCGAGGCTGTTGAGGCTCATGACCGATACCATGCGTATATACAGAGTTTGCATCTGCCGGACCAGGCTTGCCAGCTCCAGCCGATCACTAGCAAGGATCAGTTGCGTGATTTGGTAGATCACCAAGATAAGCATTTCGATGTTGGCTGGGAGCAGATTGCGGAAACACCAAAATGAGACCGAACCATGTCGCTGCACGCAACAGCCGTGGACGCGTCGGGTTTTTCAGTTACTCCCCTTACTTCCGTTGCTGGCGCTCACCGGGCTGTGCGTAAGCCTTTAAGTTCGGCACTCATGAAGCTCTCGGCGGCTATAGTCCTACTCGGAGGCTTCGTGGTCTTGTTGGCTACGGTAACTGAGGCACAGCAGCAGCCTGCGCGGGCGGGAGTCCTGCCGCGCCACGGACCCACGAACGTCGTGGCCACGCTGCGGGATGAAGCGGTCTGGGAAGCGGTGATGCGGGAACTGATTCCAATTTATTATCAGGCGTCGCGGTTCACGGTTGGTAGCACAAACGGCGCTGGCCTTTCACGCGTCACGAACCAGGTATTCTATATCGCTGTGGCGGACGGCGATCCGAGTGACAGGCTTCTGGCCAAGCTGAAGGCCATTGAGCCGAAGCAAACGCTCAAGAAACGATCAGAAATGTCGTTTCCACGGCCCGATCCGTGGGTTGGCAAGCAAGACATGATTCTTAAAGCATCACGGATCAGGTGGAAGTCCGAGACGAGCGGGGTTCTTTGGGCTGGGTATAAGATGGGGGGTGGGGCGGAGTCGTCGACGGAGTTTGTGGCGAACGGCGGAGGCGACGAGTGGATGGTCATGCCAACGGGAAACATGATGTCGCGATGATATTGGCGTGCCGAGCCATTTGAGGCACCGAATGAGCGGCTGCAACACCACTTTGAATTTCGAGCACCTGGGCATGCTGCTCATCGGTGCTTTTGGTCGCTGGGCCCTATGTGCTCCCGTCTGAAGTTTGTAGTGAGATTCTTGGCGCTCACGTGGTTTGCCTTGGGCATTCTCACGGCCGGTTGCCTCGCGGCAGAGTTTCTGTGGAGTGCGACACACCACCATTACGATACACCCGAATCGGGTGCCTATTACGGTTCTGTGGATGGGCGTCTCTACAGTATCGACCCCACCAACGTTTCATTTCTTAGCTTCAGCTTCCGCGGGAAAACCTCCCCTAAATGGAGATGGACCCGCCCCACCAATTTTGCATATCCCAGTCTGGCGCTGGGGTGGAGTGGAGAGTCAGGCGAGGGGACGGCAACGCTCAGTCTCCCTTCCTTCAGGTATCAGTGCTCCAATTCTTCCGGCTTGCTCACGCGTGACACGCCCGCCGGCTGGGTGCTCGGAACGACTAATCGCCGACCCAACACTGCCGAGGTCGGGCGGGTGGACGCCGTTTTCGGCTACCTCGACGCCGCCGCCAAGGGCACGTTGCCCGGACCGCGCCATCACGGTTATCATCTGGAAGAACCAGTGCACGGGAGTATCTACCACTTCCTACTCGGTTTCGGCGTGCCTAGCCTGGTTTATTTTTGGGTCGCGGTCTGGTTGTTTGTAGTCGTATTCTTCGCTCCACGATTTATGAGAGGACCAGCCCGAGCCCAACTTGGCGCTCCATCGAATGGCGGCCGCGCCACGCGCCCTGGCAATTCTTGCGTCGGCGACGGGCCGCCATCGGTGAGCTGAATGTTAGCTCGGAGTCGCACCTCAGGCGGTCATCGGCTGGTCTACCAGTATGTGCGCGGTTCCCGCTTCACAGTGGTAGTCTGCCATGACCACTATCCTCTCCTGATATCCTGGATGGCGTATCAGGTCGGCACTGGCGCTGCGGCTGATCACTTGATCTCTTTCGCGCCCGTGAAGTGCCCACCAGCTCATCCTGGAGCGTGCGCTGGCCAGTGAGCTGTCGAAAGCAGATGCCATAGACGCCTCCGCCACCAACTGCGTCCCGGGAAGTGCGCACCTGCTGGCCAGCACTCAACCCGTCGCCATGGACTCCACGCGCAGCTCACCAGCGGGCGAACTGGTAAACTTCACCAGTTGGGGTAGGTGTTTGGAAAAGGGGCAAAAAGATAGGGAAACTGCCGGTCGATCCGGAACGGTAGGAAATGACCGTCGCCCCACCGGCCTGGGTGCTGCTTCAGGTGGCTGGAGATCATCGACTTGGAGCATCCAGGGCTTGCATTCGGGCCTAATAGAGATGTAGCCTGGGAGTAGGGAAAACCATGACCACGAGATTCTTCTTCAGATGGAGAGCGACAAAGCGCCCATCCCCAAGCCTGACCACTGCCGCTGTGAGACTAATGGCGCTCCTGCTCTTGATGCTGGCCACGATCGCAGTTGCCCAGCAATTCACCTTCACCACCAACCCCGGCGCAATCACCATCACTGGCTATACCGGCCCTGGCGGTGATGTGACCATCCCCGACACGATCAATGGCCTGCCTGTAACTCGCATTGGGGATTGGGCGTTCCATACCACCACCGGTCTGAGCGATATCGCAATCCTCGGCAGCGTTGCCAGCATTGGCGAAGCCGCATTCTGGGGCTGCACCAACCTGACCAGCGTCACGATAGGCAAGAGCGTCACCAACATCGCGGACTCCGTGTTCCATCGCTGCGCCAAATTGACCGGAGTGTATTTCCAAGGGAACGCCCCGGCAGTTGGAGCGTATGTGTTCGATGAAGCCACCAACGCCACCGTTTATTTCGCACGTGAGACCACCGGTTGGGGTCCGATATTTGGCGGTCGTCCGACAGACGGGGATCCACCGGAGGGGGTCAGGGACGTGATCGTGGGCCAGAGTAGCGCGGGGTTAAGCTCGGTAGACCCGCCACTTTGGAGGCGCGCGCGCCGGAGGTAATGAGGTTAAAGGCCGAGGGCTTTGGCATCCGAGCCATCGCGCGGAGCCTGAGAATGCCAGCCTCCTCGGTGCATAGCATCGTCAAGTATGAGAAGCTGGGCTGGAAGGCGATGAAGGAGTCAGTGGCCGAGGCGTCCAGAGCTTAACGGCGCATTGCACCAGGACCATCCAAATCAGGTTCTGGTCAGCGCGGTGCTGATAATGCCCTCGACACGATGACCGTGTCCTGGGAACTGATCTTCAACGTGTTCGCCAACTTGGCCAAGTTCGAGCGCCGCTTGATTCAGGAGACAACTCGTCCTGATATATCAGCCCTCGACCGCTGGCTAGAGGTTGCGTCGATGGTGAGGTCTGGGACTTACGGAGAGCTGGCTCCCGCAAGTCCTGATCAAAGAATTGTGTTGCAGAAACCATTGAAACACCTTATTACATACCAATAGATGGATTAGGTATTGGTGACAAGGCATAACGATTCCATTTAGGGTAGATCGCGGCCTGCCGGGAATGGGTGGAGAGAGGCTATGTGTTCATTCAGCCAACGCGGCCGTCTTGAGGACGGTCTGGATCATCCAAGATGAGGGCTGCCACATGATCATGGCAAGTTCGCATTACAGGTGCTGCCAGTCGCATAGAAACGCCTGGTTCGCTTTCACTTTGGTCGAACTGCTGGTCGTGTTGGCCATTACCGGCATCCTCTTCAGTCTCTTGGTGAGGGGCCTTACCCAGGCCAAGGCCCTTGGCACAGGGGCAGTCTGCCTGAATAACCTTAAACAGCACCAACTCGCCTTCTTGATCTATGCTGGGGATAACAAGGAGAGGATCCCTCCGAACCCAAGCACCTTTGATGCCGGCCGACGGTGCCCTTCATGGGTTGGCGGTGATGTGGCCTATATTTCCGCTGGGAACCTATACCCAACCGACATGACGCATGTAGATTGGCTCATCGGTTCGGGGGAAGGACGGATTAGCCCGTACATTCGTTCAGCGGGGGTTTATCGATGTCCAGGAGACCAGCAACGTCTAATTCTCGACGGGAACTGGATTTCCCGCGTGCGCACGTGTGCGATGAACGATTTTTTAGACGGGGGCAGGGATGATCCGAGAAACGGCGTGATCGGATCTCTTCCAAGCATGAGGACACCCACACCTCCTGAGTTGTGGGTGTTCATCGACGTTCATGACGACTCCTTGGGTGTTCCTGGCTTCAATCCAACTCCACACCAGGACGGATTTTACGTCGATCTACCGGCAGCGCGCCACCGCCAATCCGGCACTCTTTCCTTCGCTGACGGCCACGCACTACTCAAACGTTGGTCAGATCCTAGGACGCGTCGACCGGTGACTGGGGTATACCCCGGGAACGATGGTGATGTCGGGTCAACTTGTAACAATCGTGATATTCTTTGGCTTTATTTTCATGCTACAATTCCCGCTCCGTATTTTCAGCCGTGAAATGTAACGTCACACATTACGAGAAAGATGTAAACTATGATACAACGACTTCATTCTCCGCGGGTGCTCGGCCTATTTGTGGGCGTGGGCTTTTGGTTGTTTCTCGGCAGTGGCTCCGCGAGCACCTATACTTGGAGCTATAGAGGGTCAATGGGAGGTATCTCCGCTGACCCGCCGACGAACGCCGTGATCTACATCGAGTACGAGGTGGGGATCGGGCAAAGCGATTGGCCTGAAGGGACAACACCCTTCAGGCCTTCAACGTACTCGACTAGCTTTGTTTTGGGGGGGCGGAGCACCAATGCCCAGATGCTTGCGACCCCCGATTATAAATTCTTGGCGCTACTCCCGCCAGGAGCTGAAATCACGGCAGCCCCCGCAGATGGCGCGGTGTGGACTGCTTCCCTGACGGGGCTGGCTTTCTATTCGAACGTCGATTATCGGCAGCCAGTCCCTCCACCCAGTAAACCGCCAACGATTAGCGATACTCTACTAGATGAAGGAGGTCCCTGGTTGGATAACACAAATGCCGTGGCTGCAGCGCGCTTTTTGGGCGGCGATGGCTGGCATTACGGCTGGATCGGTTTTGGATGGCGAGAGTTCAATGCCCCAGTGTATCAGCCAGTCATAATCAACTCTAGCTTCAATAGCAATCCAGACTCACCAGTCTGGGCAGGCGAGGGTGTGTTTCCTAGTCTCCAAGCAGAGTACTCGGGAGGCCTGTTGACCCTGTCGTGGACGAGCCATGATGCTGGGTATATCTTGGAGAGCGCAACTTCGTTTCCGAATGGGGCTTGGGAACCCATCGGCGGAACTACTAACACGAACGCCAAATATCAAATTAGTATGCCTGCTACTGACTTTCGCCGTTTTTTCCGTTTGCGGAAGTGACGGGACGCAATCTGCTAACCGAAGGAACAATCCCGGCCGAGGGTTGGAAGACCTCTCAAGCACAGCACTGGGCCCTCCCGCCGCCCCCACCACCACCTCCCTCATCCGTGGAATCCGAGGTAGGGAAATTCATTCAGCCTTCGTTGTCTTCGTTTGCTTCTGTAAAATGTTTTCGTCGTGACCCAACCGGCCTAAAAGATGCGTTCGCCCCTCCCCGTTGGCCTTATCCCAAATCTCAAATTGTGAAATTTCAAATCCCCCGTCCCCCCCTCTTCCGTGTGATTCGTGTGGTCCGTGGTTAACCCTTCCTGCCCTTTGTTGGTCTTCTGTTGAGGTGTTTCGCGTCCCTCTCGCCCTCCGTGGTAGTCCACCGCCCTCCCGCCGCCCCACCCCCACTTCCCTCATCCGTGTCATCCATGAATCTCCGCGCCTTGGAGCGCCGGACCTTAGCCGCGCGGCCAAAATTGAGAACCGCAATAACCGGCGAGAAGTCGCGCGAGATCCTCCCCGACCTCAGCTCCTGTGGGCGCGGTTGTGGCGTCCCCGGACCGCGGCTCTAAGAGCCGCAGCAACGTTGCTACCTGAAAACGCCTTAATTCACTCCCTACGCCCTTCGACCATGCAAGCCGCTGCGAGTCACAGACTCGCGCCCCGGCTTTGACGGCGCGCGGCTCTAAGAGCGTGTTTTAAAAATATCCCAGGCGGTCTTGCGGCGGGGCGGGGCGTCTGGCGTCGTTGCTCCTCAGTTACAGATTTCTAACGAATATGCGCCTTCGTCGCGTCTAGCCATACGCCCCGCCGCGCTCGCAATCCCTTGCCGATCTATTTTTACAACATGCTCTAAGAGCCGCAGCAAAGTTGGGATCTCAAGACGCCTTGCTTCACTCCCTACGCGTCTCGACCACCCCAAGCTGCTGCGAGTCACAGACTCGCGCCCCGTCTTTGACGGAGCGCGGCTCTAAGAGCCGCAGCAACGCTGCAACCTCAAGACGCCCCGCTTCAAGATCATTACTTGATTTCAGGAGTCCCATTCCCTCATTTCCGCACTAGGGGCTAGACCAAAACTGAGCCCCGCCTCAGACCGCAGCGGTTTGGAGTTCGCGATAGAGCCAGGCGCGAGCGTGCGTCCAATAATACTTAGCGGTGCGTGGGGAGATACCGAGGACCTCGGCGGCTTCGTCAATGGTCATACCCACGAAGTAACGCAGCTTCACCAGTTCGGCTTCGACTTTGTGTTTGGCGGCGAGTTTGTCGAGCGCTTCGCTGACTGCGACCAGTTGATCGTCATCGGTGGCTGAAGCCAGGTCCACTTCCCCAATGTCCACTCGCTGCTGGTCGCCGCCGTGCCGCACAGCGCGTTTGCGGCGGGCACAATCTATGAGGATGCGCCGCATCGCCTCGGCGGCGGCGGCGAAGAAGTGGGCGCGGTTTTGAAACCGTGTCTGGCTGTTACCGCGAACCAGACGCATCCAGGCTTCGTGAACGAGCGCCGTGGGTTGGAGGGTGTGGCCAACTGCTTCGTTGGCCATCCTGCCCGAGGCCAGTCGACGCAGCTCTTCATACACCAAAGGCAACAATTCGTCGGCAGCCTTGGGATCACCTTGCTCCACGCGCTCCAGGATTTGCGTGACATCGCTCACGCGCTCCAGAGTAGCGGGGGAAAAGCCGCCGACAACTCGAAATGATTTCGTGCTATTGCACTCCGACACGAGAGAAGAACGGCCCGTCACCGTCGATAGCTGGGTCAATCAAGTATTTCCCTTCAAATCTGGTCATTCATCCAGTCAAGCGAAGTCCCAGTGGGGCAATGGCAAAGAGAATCAGGGAAGAGGCAGGGTTCGGAGTCCGAAGCCGAAGACGGGGGCTGAATCGCCCCGTTCATCGCGCCTTCACCCTCGCGAGATCATCAAGTTTGCGCTCCCATTTGGCGTATTCTTCGGGTTTACCCCATGCACGATAAAGTTCCACCAGGTGGCCAACTGCCAGTCGCCGTTCATTCGGCGAGAGCTCCCCGGTCGGCACAAACACGCGCTCAACGTTTTGCAGCATTAATCCTTCTGCTCCGGCATAATCATGCCGAGCCAACCTAGCGGCCCCGAGCCAATTCTCAGCCGCGGCGGCCAGTTCCGGCATCGTCGCAAGGCGTTCGATGAAAATCGTCCGCGCCTGTTGCAGGAGAGCCTCTGCCTCGCCACGCGGATCAGAGGGAACTTGCTCCAACAGGATGCGACCCAGCAGAAGCATGGATACAGCCGTGCTTGCGCTGTTGGCCGGCAGAGTTTGTTGCCTTGCGGTCAAGGTCTTCCTTGCCAGTTCCTCGGCTTCGACCAATCGACCCTCTTCGGCCAGGACGCGAGCCAGTCGGAATTGCAAATGCAGAGTTAGTGGATGAATCGGTCCCAGCAAACGTGCGGCGCGGGGCTGCGCCTCCGTCAACAACTGCTCCGCTCCGCGAACGTCACCCTGGTATTGCCGGTAAAGCGCCAGGCTATTCACTCCGTTGATGGCGTTTTCGTCGTCTGCTTTCCCCGACCGCGTGTAACGCTGGAGCGCTTCACGAACATGGCGTTCCGCCTCGCCGTAGTTGCCCAGCGATCCCGTTACCAGGGCCAGATTCTGCAGTTCATTGATGCTGTCCAGGTCGTCCGGCCCAAACATCCGCTCGTAGTCCGCCGCATTTTGCCGCGTGAGTTCGAGGGCCTTCTCACGTTTCCCGGCGTACATCAGTGACTGTGCGTACAGGGACACCGCATCAAGCCCGTCGCGGTATAGTTTGGCGTCCGGCGTGTCGCCGCGATTGGCGATCAGCCGCTGCAGACGACCCAGCGTCTCGTGACTCAATTGCTCGCCCTCCTCAAAACGTCTCAAGCCGTGCAGAAGCAACGTGGCGAGTCGCAGCTTTGCGGCCAGCGTGTCCCGGTGGTCTGGTCCCAACTGTCGCTCACGCAGGAGCACCGAGCGCCGCAAATGCCGCTCAGCCTCTCCCCAAAGGCCCAGTTTATGGCAAGTGCTGCCAATGTCGTAGCGCAGCGTGGCCTCCAGAACCGGTTGCGCTGCGAACTCGGCAGTTTGGTCCAGCTTATGGCCGGCCCTCTCCAATACTTCCTCCATCGTCACTTTCTTGTCCCGTGCGTTTTGTTCGGGCGTGGCTTGATAGAGCAGGTCCTCCGTCAGGAATCGGTTGATCGCCTCCGACTGTTGCCGTGCCTGCGTCGCCATGTCTCGCTCCTTCCGGGCCCGTAGCGCCTGCCACGTGCTTAAGACCGCTCCCGCCAACAGCGCGAGACCCACGGCGCTCGCGGTCGCGAAAGCGGTCCGGTGACGCCGGATCCCTTTTTGAAAGCGGTAAAAGTTGCTTGGCGGCCGGGCGATAACTGGCTCGCTCTCCAGATGGCGCGTGATGTCCATCGCCAGGCCGTTCGCGGTGTCGTAACGGCGGCCCCGATCCTTCTCCAGGCATTTCATCACGATCCAGTCGAGGTCGCCGCGCAGGAGATGAATCAGTTCCTTCATCTGTAACAGCCGGCGCGAGGAAGCCCTGCCTTCGTCACCGGATTGGGTGTGGATCTGCCTTGCGCCGGCGTTGGCGAGTTCCTGGGTTAATCGCGTCGAAGGCTTGGGAGGCTCTGCCTCCAGGATCGTCCGCCGCATTTCGTCCAGGCCGGCGGCCAGCAGCTCTCTGGCGCCAAACGGCGTTTTGCCTGTCAGCAGTTCGTAGAGCAGCACTCCCAGGCTGTAGATGTCGCTTCGCGTGTCAATGTCCAGGCTCGTCATCACTGCCTGCTCGGGACTCATGTAGGCCGGCGTACCGATGAACTGTTCGAAAGCCGTGAACACCGTCTGATCGGTCAGTCGGCCTTGCGTGGCCTTGGCAATGCCGAAGTCAATCACCTTGGGCACGGGCACACCGTCATTGACCGTTACCAAAATGTTCGATGGCTTGATGTCGCGGTGAATAACCCCCTTCTGGTGCGCGTGCTGAATGGACTGGCAAACCTGAATGAACAGCTTGAGTCGGTTTGCGGTGGAGACCTTATTCTCGTCACAGTAATCAGTGATCTTCACGCCACGCACTAATTCCATGACGAAGTAAGGCCGTCCGGTTTCGGTCGCGCCCGCATCCAAGACTTTGGCGATGTTTGGATGATCCATCATCGCCAGTGCCTGGCGTTCGGCTTCAAACCGCGCGATGACACTCTTGGTATCCATTCCCAGCTTGATGACCTTCAGCGCCACCCGGCGGCGAACCGGTTCTTCCTGTTCCGCCATGTAAACCACTCCGCACCCGCCCTCGCCGATTTGCTGGAGCAATTTGTAACGGCCAATCTTGTCGCCGGGCTTTTCGGTGACCGGAATGTTTATCAACACGGTTCGCTTGAGCTGTAATCGGGCAGGCGGCGGTTCCAGAAAACTCTCAGCCTGCTCGTGAGCTTGAAGCAACTCCTCCACGCGTTGGCGAAGGGCGGGATCACTCGCGCACGCTTGCTCCAAATAAGCCGCACGTTGGGCGATGGGCAGCTCCAGGGCTGTATTCAGAATCACTACCTCAGGATTGATCGGGTCGCTCATGGCATATCAGATTGTCTACCAGCTAATGCGAAAAACAGGGACCAAAAGGGCACACAAATATCGTCATTCTTGGCAAAGGCCAGCCAATCCCCGCGAAATTGGACGCAGCAAGTTCTAGAGCGTGGACGGCGCAACCCGCAAACGCACGAGCCTGCGGACAGCCAATGAGGAGGAGGCTCGGCAGTCGGTCGAAGCCAAGAATCAGGCGGTACGGCAGCCCGTGCTCAATCTCCAGATCGCCAAGCCCTATCGAGCTGGAGGCGACAAGGGCATTGCCTTGCGCACCTGGCTTTCGATGAGCGCTACTTGTGGGGAAAGTCTCGGCCGTCCCTTCAACACTCAAATCGTCGATCGCCCTGGCTCCCAACGCTGAAGCGATTGGGCTATCTCCAGCTTGCCAGGGTCGCGATCGAGAGTAAAGGCTTACCCCTCCTCGTCGGCCTTGAATAACTAAATTATAAAACACATTGACGATTCGCCAACCTCGCGCTACCTTCTGGACCATGAAGAGCGACCCTGCTCAACCGGCGCTTCCCGTTGCCGTCTGTGCCGCCCTTGCCGGCACTCCAAGGTCCCGCCGACTCCCTTGTCCCTGGCTGGCCACTCGTCACCAACGACCCACTCGCCACTCGCCACTGGTCCTATCTCCAATCTCGAATCCACCCGGTCCTTCAGCCTCTCCAAAAGTTGCAATATCCGCTCCAAATCGCGCTCGGTCCTCACCGCCCGCCCTGGTCTGCTCTCAAATCCAATTCCCCTTCTCCTGGAGCCAGCCTTTGTTGCCTTCGTTTGCTTCTGTAAAGTTTTTTGGCCCTCGTTCCACCACCCTAAATGGATGCCTTCGCCCCTAGCCACTAGTCTTCTCTCAAATCTCAAATTTCAAATCCCCTTTGGCCCTTTGCCGTCATCCTTCGACCTTTCCTAAGCGCTTGGCCGCCGAGAATACGCGACCGTCAGGCGCTTACCAAACCTCCCTAAGCGCTTAATTAAGCGCTTAACAAGCCAACATCCGTCGCTTATGGAAAAAGCGGAAATATCGTAAGCGCAGTCAGTAGTAAAAAATCATCGCTTCCGCATCTCACCCCCTCCTCCCTCGGACCGCGGCTCTAAGAGCCGCAGCAACGTTGCAACCTCAAGACGCCTTACTTCACTCCCCGCGCGTCTCGACCACCCAAGCCGCTGCGAGTCACAGACTCGCGCCCCGGACCGCGGCTCTAAGAGCCGCAGCAACGTTGGAATCTCAAGACGCCTCGCTTCACTCCCACGCGTGTCGACCATCCAAGCCGCTGCGAGTCACAGACTCGCGCCCCGGCTTTGATGGAGCGCGGCTCTAAGAGCCGCAGCAACGTTGCAACCTCAAAACGCCCTACTTCACTCCCTACGCGTCTGGAGCACCCAAGCTGCTGCGAGTCACAGACTCGCGCCCCGGCTTTGACGGAGCGCGGCTCTAAGGGCCGCAGCAACGTTGGGATCTCAAGACGCCCCGCTTCACTCCCACGCGTGCCGGCCACCCAATCCGCTGCGAGTCGCAGACTCACGCCCCGGCTTTGACGGCGCGCGGCTCTAAGAGCCGCAGCAACGTTGCAACCTCAAAACGCCTTACTTCACTCCCTACGCATCTGGACCACCCCAAGCCGCTGCGAGTCACAGACTCGCGCCCCGGCTTTGATGGAGCGCGGCTCTAAGAGCCGCAGCAACGTTGCAACCTCAAAACGCCTTACTTCACTCCCCGCGCGTCTCGACCACCCAAGCTGCTGCGAGTCACAGACTCGCGCCCCGGCTTTGATGGAGCGCGGCTCTAAGAGCCGCAGCAACGTTGCAACCTCAAGACGCCCTACTTCACCCCCCACGCGTCTCGACCAGCCAAGCCGCTGCGAGTCACAGACTCGCGCCCCGGCTTTGACGGCGCGCGGCTCTAAGAGCCGCAGCAACGTTGCAGCCTCAAGACGCCCTACTTCACTCCCTACGCGTCGCGCCCATCCAAGCCGCTTCGAGAGCGATCCGGGGCTGGAAGATCTTGCCTCCTGGACAATATTAGCTAGCATGTTGCTGATGCCCACGAGCTTGTGTTTGCCGGCCGTTGGTCGCTCCGACCCAGAGCCAGGCTGGCTCATTTGGCCGCCAGGCCAATGCCAGGCTTCGCCGGGTTCGGTAGCCTTGCGTGAGCAACCCTGACGACCACGCCCAGGCATCCCGCCCTGCGACCGTTCCACCGAGTCGCTCGCGTCGATCTGTCCCCGGCTCCGGAGCCCCATGGTTAGTTTTGGGCATCTGTCTGGCGGCTAGCGTGCTCGTCTTCTTGGTCGCGCGAAGCTATGTCGAGGCTAGGGATCACGAGCGGTTCCAGGAATTGGCGCAACGTGCCTTCGGTGATCTGGACAACCGCACTGAGTTCTACGTGAACTACCTTCGGACCCTCGACGGCTATCTTGCGAGTGGGGCTCAGGTGACTGCGCAGAGCATGCAGCGGTTCATCGCTTTCGGCGGTTTTGGGGAGAACCATGGGCCGATGCTGGCCTTGGGCTACGCCCAGCGCGTGCCCCAAGCCCTGCGGGATGCTCACGTAGCTGACATTCGTGCCCAAGGCTATCGCGATTACTCGGTGGCGGGCGACAGCCTTGATGGGGGGGATCTCTACCCGATTGTCTATTATATCCAATTCCCGGGCCCACCCTTGAGCCCGCTGGGCTGGAATCCCGCGCGCGATGAGGCTCGATGGGCCGCTATGCAGACCGCTCGTGATACGGGCGCGGCGGCCGCCTCGAAGCGCGTTGACCTCATCAGCCGCACTGAGGCGCACCTGCCTCCTGGTTTCGTCCTGTACGTGCCGCATTACCGAGGCGGTTTTACACCGGCGAGCCTGGGCGAACGGCGCGAAACTCTGGAGGGGTTCGTGTTCGGATCCTTCAGCGTGCGCACACTCTGGGAGGAGGTCGTCGATGATCTGAATAAGTCGCCCTTGGGCCTTAGGGTTTACGCGGCGAGGGACTCCGAGCCTTCGGCGCTGCTTTTTGACAGCGAAGTGGACGAAGGGCTCGTTGCCGCCAAAGCTTCCCACCCTTTGTCTCGAACCGTCCACCTCCGAGCCCTCGGCCAAGACTGGACCTTGGTCTTTTGGACTCGCGCCCCCTTTGAACTCGACTCCAAGCGTCCGCTGCCCTGGATCCTCCTGGTGATGGGCTCGGTGGTAAGCCTCCTCCTTTTTGTCATCGTCTCCGTACAAGGCGCCGCCCGGGCCCGCGCAGAGGAGATGTCCCAAGAACTGCGAGGCTCGCGCGCCAGTCTGGAACAAGAGAAGGAACGGTTGGCCGTGACCCTCCGAGCCATCGGCGACGGCGTGGTGGCCACCGATATCGAAGGCCGGGTCACACTCTTGAACAAGGCTGCCGAGGAGCTGCTTGGTTGCGACCCTGACCGGGCTCTCGGCAAACCTATCGGTGCGGCCTGGCGAGCCGTCCCCGAGACGCCACAAAACGCAGGCCGGGATCTGATCCGGGACGTGCTCGAGACGGGCCAAATCAGTGAAGATCGGGATGGCGTCTTGCAGCGCGGCCATGATGGACGGGAACGGTTGCTCAGCCGCAGCGCCGCCCCCATCCGCGGTCCAACCGGGGACGTCGTGGGGGTGGTGCTGGTGTTTCGTGATATCACCGAGAAATGCCGCCTCGAGTCTGAAATCCTCAAAAGCAGCAAGCTCGAGTCCCTCGGACTCTTGGCTGGGGGAATCGCTCACGACTTTAACAACATCCTCATGGCCATCGTGGGAAACCTGGACGTGGCACGCGGCGCCGTGCCGGATGGTACGGAGGCGCGCGAGTGTCTCCAGGAGGTCGGGGTGGCGGCGCACCGGGCCCGCGACCTCACGGCCCAACTCCTGACCTTTGCTCGTGGCGGAGCGCCGGTCAAACAAAGCGCCTTCATCGGCGACGTGCTCACCGACTCGGTCCGCTTCTTCAGTCGCGGAGCGAATGTCCGCTGTGATGTTCGCGTCCCCTCGGACCTGCGCGCCGTGGATGTGGACTTGGGCCAGATCACCCAGGTATTCAACAACCTGGTCCTCAACGCCATTCAAGCAATGCCGCAAGGGGGTACCGTCCAGATCCGCGCCGAAAACCTCGAGCTCCAAGCCAACTCCGGGCTGCCGCTTGCCAGCGGGGCTTGGGTGAAGATTTCCATCCACGACCAAGGGTGTGGCATCAAACCCGAGAATCTAACCAGGATTTTCGATCCCTACTTTACCACCAAAGAGACGGGCAGCGGTCTCGGCTTGAGCACCGCCTACTCGATCGTGCGCCGCCACGGAGGGTTGATCACGGTCGAGTCGGCCGAGGGCAAAGGCGCCAACTTCCAGGTTTTCCTGCCAGTATCCAAGAAGCCGGTGGCACGGATTCGCGACTCGCAGCCGGCTGAGAGGTTCCAGGGGCAGGGGCGGGTCTTATTGCTGGACGATGAGCCGACAGTGCGCCGGGCGGTGGCGCGCATGATCGAGCGTCTGGGTTACGAGCCGGAAGAAACGGCCGATGGCGCGGCCGCCGTCGCCTCCTATCAAGCGGCGCTCACCGCTGGACGGCCTTTCCAGGCAGTCATTATGGACCTGACCATCCCGGGGGGGATGGGGGGAAAAGAAGCTATGATTCGGCTCCGGCAGATCGACCCGGAGATCCGCGCGATTGTCTCCAGCGGCTATTCAACCGATCCTGTGATGGCCAACTACCTGGATCACGGCTTTCGTGCGGTTATAGTGAAGCCCTATCAGATCGATGATCTGGCTCGCGTCCTTTCCGCCGTCCTTGATGGTCATGGAGGTGGATCGGACGGACGAAGGAACGAAAACCCGGGCTGACGTTCGAGCGTTGGCCACCAGCGGCTCCATCCCGCGATTTTGGCACGGTGTATGCAAGGAATGAGCCATGCTCCGCAGTTTGTTTGGCTCCGTGGGAGTCGCTTTGCTATGGGCTGCCTTGTTCGCAGATGAACCGGGACAGGGGGAGGCACGCGCACCCCTTCAGCCCGCTCCGGCGGCGCAGCCGATGCGGGTCACCACCGAGGATGGCTCCCCCCTCGATCTCATCTCCTTGGCGGCTTATAAAGCCGAGTTTCGGTTTCTTCGTGGGGTCTGGCACCAGATCGACTTGGCCGGCCCGGCTGTCGAGACCGACGGCTGGACCAACAATATCCCCCAGTCGGCAAAACCTGCACGTTACTGGCACGAAGCTCCGGCGTAGAGCCCGTTCCCCGGGCACAAGCCAACTGAGCGGCCTTTGGGAACCGCAAGTTTTGCCGTCCCCCCCTCTCTGCCTTGGCAAGTGTTCCCAAGGCAGCGCCTGCATCCTTGGCTGCCGGTCGGGAGATCGAGCGGAGAATCTCGCAGGTTCGCTTCGTTGAGGCAGCAGCCTGCTGGTCCAAATAACCCACCCTGTGCAAAACGGACCACGGGTCCAAGTGCGGCCTTTCTTGGTTCACCGCGCGTTCCTGAGGCTGCATGGCACCTGTAGCGTCTCTTGGCGCGGTCTCTGCTTGGGCCGAAGCGACGGTCTTGACGGTCGGCCATGCCTCCTCACCTGACAGCCCCTGTGGCGCCGGGGAGGGTGCGGTCGTACCAGATTTAGCCGTCTTCAGAGCAAGCATTATGAAACGCATTGGCATTCTGACAGCGGGTGGGGACACTCCGGCACTAAACGCCACCATCTACGGCGCGGTGGTTCGTGCCAATCAACTCAAGGTTGAAATCTACGGCCTCATCAAGGGGTTCAACTGCCTTTTTAATCCTCGCTCCCCACACGTCCATCTCAACCCCCTCTACCAGGCCATCCCCGAGCTTGATCCCACCAAGGGAGGCAGCCTCATCGGCTCGTCCCGCGACTTTGTCGATCCCGAGAAATCGGACGAGCTCCAGTTGGTTGAGACACGCTTGCGCCAGCTCGGGATCGAGGGGTTGATCTGCATCGGCGGCGACGGCACCCTCAACGGGCTGCAGCCGATTGCTGAGCGCTTGCCCACCGTGCTCGCCCCCAAGACGATCGACAACGATTTGGGGCTGAACTACCCCAGCGAACCTGACGAATGGGTGCGCGCCAACGATCCCGACGCTCGCCCTGGTTACCGCTATAAACGCAGTGAAGGCAACGCCGTCTTTGACCTGGACCAAATCGTCAACTACGTGACCCCTGGGTTTGCGACGGCAGCCTTCGTCTCGGCCGCCGGCGTCGAAAGGATTCGCACCACGGCCGAAAGCCATCGGCGCATCGCCATCATCGAGGTCATGGGCCGCCATTCCGGGTACCTCGCGCTAGCCTCGGCCTACGGCCGGCCGGACATCGTGCTCGTCCCTGAGCACGCGCCTGACTTGGAACATCTGGTCGAGCGGGTCAAACACCTCTACGACCTCCAGAAGAACGTGGTGATTGTGTGCGGGGAAGGCATCGTCGACGAACAAGGTCGTGAATTGGGCGCGGAGAGCAAGACCACCGATCCGGCTGGCAACTTAGTGCTGAGCGGAGCCGCCGAGGCGCTTCGTTCCCGGCTCGTTCAGATGATCGGCGACCGCTATTTCCGGCTCTACCGGCGGGGCGAAACCGCGCGCGAGGCTATCTTCACGCGCAAAGTCGGCCATACTCAGCGTGGCGGGCGCCCGATTCTCTTCGACCGCTTTTATGCCGCCAAGTTAGGTGCCAAGGGCGTCGACCTTCTGGCCGAGGGTGGCAACAACGCCGTATCCGTCCTGCAGTACAATTCTGGCAAAGGATTCTTTGTTGAGGGTTATGACGCCAACCGCTTCCGGGATCGCTGGGGCTTGATCCATGCCCGGCGCATGCATCCGGCCCTCTACGATCCCAAGCTGTTCAAGCCATCCCGCCTTGGCATCGACTATCTCATGCCGATCTTTACCGACGCCATTGGTCAGGACGACATGGAACATACCCGTCAGACCTTGTTCGCTCCTGGCAACCTCACCCAGCCCTACCATTCGATCAACACCGACGTCCACAAACGTATCCGGTACCTGCCGGAAAAGTAGACTGGCTCCAGACCTACCGCCTGCCAACAAACGGGTGTAGGCTTACGCTGTGGGCCCGGGTCCACAGCCCCGCACATCCGTGCGCTCCCTCCATGCCGTCCGTTAGGCTTCCAGCCCCAGGCGCTAGACCCTCGAGGCATCCCGTGCGCACCCCTTACTTTGCCTGCCCGGGAGGTTTTGGCGCTGGCTCGGTCCAAAGGGTATTGGCTCTCGAGCTATGAATGCGAAGATCGGAACTATCTTGGTTGGGGCGGCGGTGGTGCTGGTGGGATTGCTCCTCTACGCCCCGACGCGGACGCCCGTGCCGTCGGTCCAGACCGCACCAGCGGTCACTTCACCGGCCGGCATCGCTCCCTCGGGCGCCCTCCACACAGGTCGATCGGCCCCAACCGTCGCGGCTGTCCCAGCGGAGCACCCTGCGCCCACGAATTCCATCGCCCGGTTGATGAAGATGCAGGACGTGCCCAAGTTGACGCTTGAGCAGGTTGCTGGTTACCTGGCCGAGAACCATCGCAGCGTGGAAAGTCTCCTGGGTGCGTTGCGCGCGACCGGCGATAAATCTCTTCTGGAAGAGGCCAAGGAGAAGTTCCCCAACGACCCCCGAGTCATTTACGAAGCGGCATGGCGCAGCGATCTACCTGAAGAGCGGCGTAAATGGCTGGATGCGCTCAAGGACTCGGCTCCCGATAATGCCATGGGCAATCTGCTCTCGGCGGCCCAGTACTTTAAGTCCGGCCAGAGCGGCCAAGCGGTGCAGGAAGTCATTGCCGCGGGCAACAAGCCGATCCAGGACTATTCGATCGATTTTCTGGAGAATGCGGAGGAAGCCTACCGGGCAGCCGGGTATTCCGAAGGCGAGGCCAAGGCCATTGCGTCGATGTCCCTGCTCTTGCCCCAGTTGGCCCAGTTCAAGCAAGTGGGTGTGGGTTTGGCCGACACCGCCAAAGCGTACGCCCAGGGCGGCGACCAAGCCTCAGCCCAAGCCTCGCTGGAATGGGCCAGAGACTTGGGGCAACGGCTTAACGACGCTGGCTCCACAACTCTAATCCAGAACCTGGTCGGCCTCGCCATCCAGCAGATCGCCCTCAACGGCATGGATCCAAATGCCACTTTGGGCGATGCCGGCCAGACGGTGCAGAGCCAGAAAGACGCGGTCCAAGCGCAACGCCAGGCTATAAAAACCCTCGCCCAGCAGTCCGAGGCCATCCTGCCGACGATGACCGATCAGGATCTCGAAATCTATTTCGATCGGATGTGGTGGTTCGGCGAGCAAGGGGCCCTGCGGTGGGCTTTCGCGAAATACGGCCCGCCCCCGGGCAACTGACCCGGTCGCCCTCAACGACGGAGCCGCTAGTCGATGTGTTCGTGCCTGACTTCGGCGGCCGCTGCCCCGCATCCTGACCTCAGCGGCGGGTCGTCCATCTTTCATTCTGGAGGGGATTATGAGCGAGCGGAAAGGGAACATTCCAGATGGACGCTGCCCATCAGCGTTCAGAATTCTACCTTTCCAGTCCGCAGAGCAGCCTTTATGCTTAGCACCTGATTAGCCATTACACGATCGAAGTTCGTCCTGAACACGCACTATCATGATTAAGCATCTCGCCTCAACCACAGCGGCCTCTGTGCTCCTGCTCATCCCGATTGGCCAAGCCGCCACGTCCGCGCCCGCCTTCTATGGTGACCCGCCGGATGATCACCATCCTTGGGCCATTCACGACGGCAACCGGCCGCAACCCAAAGTCGTTACCCCCGGCACCTTCAGCTCTCAAGAACAGCCGGGCAAGCCGCCCTCTGACGCCATCGTCCTGTTCGACGGCACCGACCTTTCCAAGTGGGAATCGAACAACAACGGCGGACCGCCCAAATGGCTAGTCGTGGACGGGTGCGTGCAGGCCACGCCCACCGGGGACATCCGTACCAAAGAGCAGTTTGGCGACTGCCAGCTCCACGTCGAGTGGGCTACCGCCAAAGAACCTAAGGGCCACAGCCAGGAACGTGGCAACAGCGGCATCTTTCTGATGGGCTTGGTGGAAATCCAGGTTCTGGACTGCTACAACAACATTACTTACGCCGACGGAGCCGCTGGCTCGGTCTACGGGGTTAACCCCCCCATGGCCAACCCGCTGCATCCTCCTGGGGAGTTTCAGGTTTATGACATTGTCTTCCGGCGCCCCGTTTACCGCGACAACGCTGTTCTGGATCCCGGCACGGTGACGGTCTTCCTTAACGGCGTACTGGTTCAAGACCATACGACGCTCGAGGGCGGGACTGGGCACATGGCCCGGTCGAAGCCCGGCCCCTTTCCAGAGAAAGGCCCGCTTAAGCTTCAGGATCACGGGAATCCTACGCGCTTTCGTAACATCTGGTACCGCCCGCTGCCCCCGCGATCGATCGAAGGCGGTACCGACGGACCGCTGACCACCGAAGCGACCATGGCCAAGCGCAAGGAGATCGCCGGTATGATCCGCCAGGATGCCGACACTCTCAAAAGCGATTCGAACCCGATGCCCCAACTGTTGAGGCTCATGGAATCTCTCGTGTACGTCAGCGACGATGGGGTGGTGCAGCGAGTTCAGACCATGGCGACCGATTATTCGGATGGCTTACGCAAACTTACCCCGGAGCAGCTCGCGCCCAAAAAAGACGAGGTGAAACACCTCAACAGCGCCTTTAAGTATCTCATCCGGTTCAAACTCCTTCCTGCCAGCTTTGCTCCGGCGATGGCCGTGGACCAACTCGTCAAGGAACGAGGATGGGATAAGAAATAGAGGGCGGAAGTCCGCGGCGGGAAGCGCCAGCCTTAAGCCGGCCTATCCCGCAAAGAACAAGAAACGCTCCGCCTCCCGGTGTTTCGGCCGCCTGGCTGGTTGCGGCGCAGCGAAGTTGGAAAGAGAGCGAGAGCACGGGGTGGGCGTGTCGTGGTCCGGTACAAAGAGTGGGGGTGGCTTTAAGCCACCCCTGAATCAATCCCCAATGCCCGGTCCCGCGCCCGGTCACGAGCAGGAATTAGCGGTGGCCACCGCCACCATGTCCGCCGCCGAATCCGCCGCCAACGTGGCCGCCAAAACCGCCGCCCACATGACCGCCGAATCCGCCACCGACATGTCCGCCGAACCCACCGCCAACATGGCCCCCGAACCCACCGTGTGGCACTGACCAAGCCCCGTGGCCGGCAAAACCGCCGCGGTAACCGTGATAGCCGTAGTACCCGCGATAGCCTCGCCATGGATATCCAAAGCTAAGCCCTACGTAGGGATAGTACCCGTATCCCCAATAGGGATAGGAATAGTCATAGGCGTAAGTCGGATAGGTATAGGTGTAAGCCGGGTAAGTTGCAGGTGCCACGTACGTCTCCGGCGGAGCGGCTTGTTGCGGTGCCGGCATCGGTGGTGGCGGCTGCTGCGCCGCGTATTGCGCCTCGCGCACATCTCGTTCACCCTGCGACCTCAATTCACTTCCGCGGCGGATGAATGCGGTGATCACCTCAGGCGGAACACCATGGTTATGCAGATAGATGATTTCCTCCGCGCTCAGCGGGTAGGCAGTGGATGACCGCTCGACATGGGCTTGCATCACGGCACTTCCGACCCCGGACTCCTTGAGGCGCACCAAATCTTTAACGTCTTGGGTTACTCCCGGCCCCACCATTATGGTCGCCGTCTGAGTTGGCGCCGGAGCCGTCACAGCCTCCGCGGGCGGGGGTGGAGGCGGCGGCGTCTGAGCCGGTGTGGCGTCCTCGGCCGCGTTCCCAAACCACGCCATCCCAGCCAGCGCTGTAGCCGCGACGAACCGATTCCGAAAAGTTAAAGTCTTCATAGCTCTATCCAATTTGACCCGGGCGCTCCCGAGCCTATTCAAGCCTAAGCCCGAGCGAGGCTCTTTTCAAGTGACCGACGAAACGTCCCCGTGCTCCTCGCGCCAGGAGAATCCTCTCCAAACCCCTCTAGGCGGGGACTTTCCGCTGCCCATGCCTCCACCAATACGATGCGCGCGGCACTGCGCCCCAGCCACGGCGTGGCAGTATCCGTCGCACACAAGAGCGGGGGTGCTCGCGGTGACTGCCTAGGCCGAGCGCCGCCCGAGCCGGTTTCGCTGGTTGAATTCGCCCCAGGGGGAGTGTCGGGTTTTGATGCGGGATTCCTGCGATCCCCCCTCCCGCTCGACTCATAATCCAGCTTGAGTTCTGACCAAGTGTGAGTTACACCTTCTGATCATGATTTCCTCCGCCCGATATTCCCCCAGACTCGCGTCCATCCTCCGGCCCATTTGCTTTTTCGCCGCCGTGGCTGTCCTCCTTGCGCTGCCGGCGTGGTCCGGCGCATCCGGGCCCGATACCAAACCCGAGGTTCAACGGCAAGCGTCCGCGCCGTTTGGTGGGGGGGCTGCCGTGGTCTCGGCCGAGAAGACCACTTTCGAGGAAGTGACACGCAAACTCGATCCGGGCGGCAGTCTGTTCGTCTATTTTGGCGCAGCCCAGTTCTGCGATGGCTTGGCCCAGAAATTGGACCAGTGGCGTGCTCCTGTTCTCTCCCTCCCCAACGTGCCAGCCGAGGCGTTGGCCAACATCAATCGAGGGTTCGACCTGGCGGAGAGCCTCATCCGCAAGAGCGGGGTGGAATCCCTCACAGGCGTTGGGCTCAGCGGCATCGCCCTGGAGCCGGGGCTTTTCCAAACCAAGATTGTGCTCCATCATTACCCGGACAAAGGCACCGGTTGGATGTGGTCGTTGTGCGGGACCAATTCCCACCCTCTCGACGCGTTGAATTTCCTGCCCCCGGAAACCGCAGCCACTGCCTTCAGTGACTTGAACTTCGCGACTCTTTGGACCGAACTCAGACAACAAATGGTTCAATCGGGCTTCCCTGAGGTTGCCGCCGGCTTGGGGCAATTTGAGGCCGAATTCGCCCAGAAGGCTGGGGTTCAGTGGGGCGACCTCGTCGGATCCCTTGGAGGTGAAGTGGGGGCCATCTTCACCCTCGACCTGGGTCGCAAAACCACTATCCCGCTGCCCTCAGGGGCCAACCTCACAATCCCCGAGCCCGGCCTGCTGCTGGCCCTGCGTGTGCAGAATGACGTCATTTTCGACAGGATCGACCAAGAATTGAAAAAGAATCCGGCTGTCCTTGCGGAGGACAAAGACGGTTTGCGAATGCGAACCCTGCCCCTGCCATTGCCGCTCCCGCTCACGTTGCGTCCCTCGGTAGCGCGCCAGGGCGACTATCTTTTTATCGCCACAACCGACGAGTTGATCCACCGAGTACTCGATGTGCGCGCAGGGAAGCTCCCGGGCTTCAAAGGCACCGAGGAATTCACCAGCCTCGCCAAAGGAATGAACCTGCAGGGCAACAAGTTCATGTTCATAAGTCATCGATTCAGCAGGGCCCTGATAGATCTTCAGAAGGCTGGGATGGCTGCCAACCCCGGGCCGGGACCGCAACTGGCCACGTTCATGGAAAAAGCATTCGGCGCCAGCGCGATGGGGCACTCCTTTTCCGTAAGCAGTTGCCTGCCTGATGGCTGGATGGTTGTCGCGCATGGAAACCACGACCCTGCCGGAGCCTTGCTCCTTTCAACCGTAGTGGCTCCCACCGCAATCATGGCGGGAATGACCTTGCCGGCTTTGGCTCGGGCCAAGGAAAACGCCCAGAGCGTCAACTGCATGAACAACTTGAAGCAAATTGGCCTGGCCTGCCATATGTATGCCTCGGATCACAACGACGCGTTCCCAACGAGTTTTCTGGACCTCAAGCAGGAACTGGGTACCCCGCTTGTCCTGACCTGCCCCTTGGATCGGGGAAACATGAAACCTGGCGATTTGACCTGGTCGAATCTAGAGCCTTCCGCCATCAGCTACGAGTTCTTGGTTCCCGCCGGGGCAAAGGCTACTGACGATGTCGCAGGAAAAGTTCTTTTCCGCTGCCGCCGCCACGGCATTGTCTGCATGGGGGACGGGAGCGTGCACAAACCCTAGGCTCGCTCTGAGTGAGCGGTCATTCTGGGCCGGGCAGGCTCCCTCTGCGGGCGGGCTTGACGTGTCCGCTTCACTGGCATTAACTGGAGTTATCAGAATTGACCTCGAACCACATGAATGCTGACCCTGCTTTCCCTTCCCCAACCTCACGCCGTGAGTTTCTCAGGACCTCAAGCGCTGCTGCTCTAGGGGGCGTGCTCGCGGCCGGTTACGTTGGTGTTGCTCGCGCTGCCGGGCCCACTGACACTTTGAAGATCGGCCTGATTGGTTGCGGCGGGCGCGGCACCGGCGCGGCTGGGCAGGCGTTGCATGCCGATCCGAACGTCGTGCTTACGGCCGTGGGCGATGTCTTCCCCGAAAAGTGCGAAGAGAGCCTGGGCGCGTTGATGCGCGATAAGGCCATTGCGGATCGCGTGAAAGTCGCCCCTGACCACAAATTCGTCGGTTTGGACGCGATTCAGAAGGTGCTCGATAGCGGCGTAGACGTGGTTCTGCTGGCTACGCCGCCCGGTTTTCGGCCGCAGCATCTCAAGGCCGCCGTAGCGGCGGGCAAACACATCTTTTGCGAGAAGCCTATGGCTACGGATCCGGCCGGCGTGCGGTCGGTTATGGATTCCGTCGAGAGCGCCAAACAGAAGAAAATCGCCCTGGTGGCCGGCTTTTGTTGGCGGCGCGATGTGCCCCGGCGCGAATTCTATAAGCGAATCCATGATGGTGCGATTGGCGAGGTTCGTGCCATCTATGCCACTTACCTCACGGGGCCAGTCAAGCCGATGCCGCCCGCCGAACAACGCCCGGCCGGTATGGGCGACTTAGAATGGCAACTCCGCAATTGGTATAACTTCACCTGGCTTTCGGGTGACGGCTTGGTGGAGCAAGCATGCCACAGCGTGGACAAGATCAACTGGGCTATGAACGACAACCCACCCGTCAGGGCGGTTGCCACCGGGGGGCGGCAGATTCCCAATCACGACGGCAACATCTTCGACCACATCGACGTCTTCTACGAGTATGAGGACGGCCGGCGCGCGATCATGGCCCAACGTCAGATCAGCAATTGCTACAGCGACAATTCGGATTACCTCATTGGTTCGGAGGGCACCGGCACCATCAAGGGCTGGAATCCGCCGGTCATCAAAGGCAAGCAGAGTTGGCGTTATAAAGGCCCCAGCAGCGACATGTACCAGAACGAGCATGACGAGATGTTTGCCTCAATTCGAAAGGGCGAGCCGATCAACGATGGCGACTGGATGGCAAAGAGCACGTTGATGGCGATCATGGGGCGCATGGCCGCCTACTCCGGTCAAGAAATCACCTGGGAGCAAGCTCTCAAGTGCGACAGCCAATTGGTCCCGGATCATTTGGACTGGAAGATGTCGTTTCCTATCACTCCGATGGCGATCCCTGGAGTTACTAAATTTGTCTAGCCTATGATCACCTCAAAGCTATCCCGCCGGCGGTTTCTCACTGCGGCCACATTGGCAGCTGGCGCGGTCGCCACTGCCGGGTCCGCTCAAGGAGCCACAAAACGCCCCATCCGTAAGGCGATCATGTTCGGCACTCTGGGCATACCGAATTCGGTTTCGGTCCTGGATCGGTTCAAGCTGCTTAAAGAAGCAGGCTTCGAAGGCGTCGAGCCGGGCAGCCACATGGACCAGGACGAGATTCTGCGAGCTCGCGACGCCACCGGCCTCGTCCTGCCCAGCGTTTGTTGCTCGACCCACTGGGACAAGCCGCTCTCCGATCCCGATCCAGAGGTCCGCGAGAAGGGGCTCGAAGGCCTCCGCCAGGCGCTGCGCGATGCCAAGCGGTATGGTGCCACTTCGGTTCTCTTGGTGCCAGGGGTGGTTAAAGGGCCAGTGACCTACGACGATTGCTGGACACGCTCCATCACTGAGATACGGAAAGTAATCCCCATGGCTGAGGATCTGGGAGTCAAGATCGCGATCGAGGACGTCTGGAACAACTTCATCACCACACCTGCCCAGGCTGGTGCTTACCTTGACGCGATCAACAGCCCCTTCGTCGGCTGGCATTTCGACATTGGGAATATGATCAAATACAGCCCGCCGGAGACGTGGATCCCTGTACTCGGCAAGCGGATCTTGAAGCTACACCTCAAGGAATACAGCAAGGCCAAGGGTTTCGGCGTGGAGTTCTTCCAGGGCGACAACAATTGGCCCGCGATCATGAAGGCGTTGGACGACGTCGGTTACCACGGCTGGGGTATCACTGAACAGCCGGGTGAACAGACCGCCACCGCCGAGCGCCTCAAGCACTTCTCCGAGTTGCTGGACCGCGTGTTCGCGAGCTGATTTCCCGCCCCCTCAGTCCAGCCGGTCCGTGGTTTTTAGATCCGGGACGAAAGAGAAGTGTTGGTCGTAGGTTAGCACAGTGGCGTCGATCCGTAGCGCGCAGCAGGCAATAATGGCGTCGGTCAACGGGATGGTCTTGCCTTCCCGGTCCAAGCTCCAGAGGAGTTCTTCCGCGCTGGTCCAGATCCGGTTGTCCGTCGGCACGTTGACCATGACGTCCCAAAACCGAGTGAACTGAGCCCGAATGTTCGGGTTGCGAATGCCCCGCGCTACTTCGCATCGGACAACCCCACAGATGGCCAGGTCCCGCTCCATGGCGGTAACAGCCAATGCCCGGAGCGGGTCAAAACCCCGACGCGATAGGGTGATGTAGAAACTGCTATCGACGAGGACGGGATTTGCGGCCATATGCTGCAGGGGCTTCGGACAAACGCGCCACGGATAGGTCGTATTCGGGCGCGAACACCTCTTTGAGTTCGGCTGGGCTGAGACCGAGGCCGGACATGGCGAGGTCTTTCAACTCCCCGCGTCTGGCAACCTCTCTCAATGCCAAGTCTACCGCTTTGGTTTTGCTGGTTGCGCCCGTGATGGCCATGACCTTGGCCAGGAGCGCTTCATCGACATGCATGGTCATCTTCATACGTTAATCGTATGGTGATATTGCCATACTTTGTCTGTGTTGGCAAGTCTTTTTTGGTCTTTTTCCTTTTCGGTTCGGTAATGGACCACGCCTCCTGCTCTCCAAAGGTTCGGGCGCTCGGGTGACATTTATGCGGAGTGAGCGCGTTTTCGTTGACGTTCGCCCCAATAAGGCTTACGAACAACGAAGATTGGCTCGCGTGACTCACCAAACTCAGCCCGCCCAGCCCGCCCCCTCCTGGCTGGAACGCGCTCCCGCTCCCGTGTTCGCTGCATATGCGATTACCGCGGCCTTCGCGACCTACTTCTGCATGTATGCGTTTCGCAAGCCCTTTGCGGCGGCGAAATTCGATGGTGAATTCTTTCTAAACACCACGATCGGGCTGAAGACGGCCATCGTCATCAGCCAGATCATTGGTTATGCCCTGTCGAAATACATCGGCATCAAAGTCTGCTCCGAGGTTTCCGCCAAGCGGCGCGCGATCACCTTGGTCTTGTTGATCGTGTGGGCAGAAATTGCTTTGTTCTTCTATGGATTGGCGCCCGATGGGTTGAAAGTCGTCGCGATCTTTTTCAACGGACTTCCCCTGGGCATGATCTGGGGCTTGGTGGTTTGGTACTTGGAAGGGCGCAGGACTTCGGAGCTGTTATTGGCCGGCTTGAGCTGCTCCTACATCGTCTCCAGCGGCATTGTTAAGGACTTGGGCCGAGCCATGATGGATGGCGGGGTAGCTGGCTGGTGGGGCCATGTGCCAATCGTGGGGTCCACGGTCGCGTCTTGGCTAGGCCATGTGAGCGAGAGCTGGATGCCGGCTGTCACCGGCCTGCACTTCCTGCCGTTGTTCCTCCTGTCCGTTTGGATGCTCAATCAGCTTCCGCGCCCAAGTCGGCCCGATGTTGAGGCGCGTTCGGAACGCCAAACCATGTCCGCTTCCGACCGGCTCGCGTTCCTGCGGCACTTTCTTGGTGGCATGGTCCTCCTGTGCGTGGCGTATTTCTTTTTGACTGCCTATCGCGATTTCCGTGACAACTACCAGGTCGAGATTTTCGACGGACTGGGCTATCCCTACGCGCAGAACAAGGCGATCATTTCAAAGACGGAACTCATCGTGGCGTTTGGAGTCATGGGGGCTCTCGCTTGCTTGACCTTCATCAAGAACAACCGGCTTGGACTGGTCGGTGCGTTCGTCCTGATGACTTCTGGCATGATCTTGCTCGGGGTCGGGACCTTGCTATTTAGCGCCAAGCTGATCAACGGTTTCTGGTGGATGACCTTGACTGGGCTCGGCTCTTACTTGGCCTATGTGCCCTTCGGTTCGGTGCTGTTCGATCGGCTGATCGCCTCAACGCGGGCGGCAGGGACCGCTGTTTTCGCGATCTACGTGGCTGACGCCATTGGTTACACTGGCTCAGTGGGTGTGCAGCTCTTTAAGGATTTGGCCCAAGCGAAGATCAGCCGCGTCGGCTTTTTTACCGGTTTCACTTATTTCATGGCGGTGCTGGGGGCGGTTTGTTTTTCTGCGAGCTGTGTTTATTTTTTGAGACGCGGGCCGGCTCGAGTGGAAGCCGCTGCCACTGCCGTGCAAATAGGCAAACAACCTGCAGGCGGCGAGGCTGCGGATGAAGGTTTGGCCGATTTAGGTGCTCCCGCCCCTCAATAGCCCTGGAAGGCGAACGCGGAGATCGGGGCACCGGGACTGCGCCGGTCACGCGCGGAGGCGCATCACTACGCAGTGATCACACCCAACCCGGTTTACTGCAGCATACCCTACACTCCGTAATAGGTTTCATAAACTCGTGCCGCCTCGGCACGTGCCGTAGCCCACGTCCAAGCTGCCTCGGTGAACCGGTCGGGCGTGAGGCTGCGAGCATAAGCCGAAGGGGAGGGTTCCAGCAGGGCTTCTACCAGCAGCTTCCCGATGCCGCCGGAGCCGGAAATCCCATGTGCGTTGCAGCCGCCGGCCATCACGAACCCCTTCACTCGGCTGCTTTCCCCAATGATGAACTTGCCATCTGGCGTGAACGTCGGCCACCCCTTGCCGATGAAGCTCTTGGGCTGCGCCTCAGCCGATGGGAGCAGGCGGCAGAAATCGCGTTCAAAGCCGTTCAGCACGGGCCAATCGGTCTCGACAGGGGCGGGCATCCCTTCTAGTGGATAGTCTCGAGGGTCGAGGTGGAGCGACTTGGGCTCCCATCCACCAAGGAGCAAACCGCCATCGCGCACACGGCCGTAAAGGGTCATCTCGGGGATGCGGAAGCAGGGCAACTCCGGGGCGAGGTTCTCCATCGGCATGGTAATGAAGTACTCGTGGCGCACGGGGACGATGGGCAGCTCCAGTCCGGCGAGTCGCGCAACGTGGTGCGCATGGGCCCCGGCAGCGTTGACCAAATAACGGCACGAAGCGTTCCCTCGGTCCGTCTCGATTCCTTGCACGCGATCCTCGCGCACCACGATCTTATTGACCAAGGTCGAGCACGATATCTGCACACCCATCTGACGGCAGGCATGCGCATACGACTTAGCGACGGAACGAGGAGACATCCACCCGTCGGAGGGGCACCAGAGCACGGCCTTGGCCGAGGAAAAATCCATCAGGGGCCAATGGCGCGCGGCTTCCGCGTTCGTGATCAGCTGAGCGTCCAGGCCGGCGCCGGCGGCCGCGCGTTCAAGGGCTTTGAATTCAACTGCGCGTTTCTCGTTCAACGCGATTCGAAGCGAGCCGACCTCGTGCCAATCCGGTTTGACCTCGGTTTTCTGGAGCTCTCGAAAAACCGAGACCGAGTGCATGGCGAGCTTGATCCGTTCGGTGGTATCGCGTGCCTGTCCGCAGAGTCCCGCGCCTTGCGACGTCGTGGCGAGCGCCACATCCTCGGCCCGCTCGAGCAGCAGGATGTCGCGCTTGCCAGCTTTGGCCAGCGCATAGGCGCAACCCAATCCGACGGCTCCACCGCCCACGATGATCACTTCGGAATCTCGGATGGTGCTCATTTCGCGCGCAGGGAGGCGGACAGCATTCTCAGGTACCACCTCACAAAGCTGTCCACGTTGTATTCTTTGAAGGTGGAGTAGGGGCCCGGGCGATACGCGCTGGAGTTAACCCCTTTTTGTTGCCGCTCGCAGATTAGCCAGTCTTGCTCCGATGTCAGTTGCCAGAACGGCTTGAGCTTTGCCAGGTCATAATCCCGGCCTTCCGCAGCCTCATGGTGCACGAGCCACCAGACCCGAATCGCGGTGAGTTCCGGACCGAGGGGCAGCAAACGAGTGCTCACTCCGTGGTCGCAACTAGAGTGGTTCCAGAAATTAGGCAACGTTCGCATGCGCAATGTGCCGACGTCCGCTTCCTGGTAGTCCCCCATCAGGGGGGCGACTTGTTTGCCGTCCATCGACTCGCTAACCCACCCGTCGACCAAGGGAGTCCGGTTGATCGAAAACCAAATATTCCGTTCTGCGTCGGGGAACAGGGTCATGCCTGTTGCTTTGTGGGTCGCCGCCAGGCCCGTCGCGCTCCATTTCATTGAGCTGCGTTGGACTGCGGCGCTGATCTCCTCGCGGATCCGCGGCGTTGTGTCATCCGCGTTATAGTGGTCGAAGTTGGCCTTGATGTATTGGGGGTGGTTGAGGTTGCAATGATAACACTCGCGGTTGTTCTCCCACACCAGCTTCCAATTCGCCTTGACCAAGTAATCTGCGACCGCGGCGACTTTGGCGCGCCGAAAGCCTTGGGGCCGGAGCAGCGGGGTCAAGGCATCGCGCGCGGGATCAAAGGGAATCGGTTTTTCGGCCAGGGAAATGAACACCAGCCCTTCCACCTCTTTGACCTCAACCGCGCGCAGACCGAATTGGGCCTTATCCAGGCCGGGTTGCATCCCGCGACACGCGATCAGACTACCATCGGAGCTATAGGCCCATTGGTGATAGGGACAGACCAGGCGGGAGGCATGGCCTTGCGGCTCTGCGCAAACCAAAGATCCACGGTGCCGGCATACGTTGTGAAGGCCGTGTATCTCCCCGTTCTCGCCCCGAATGATGATGATGGAGTCGGTGTCCAGCTCCAGCGTGAAGTAATCGCCAGGCTTGCTTACCTCGCACGAGTGCCCCGCAAAGAGCCAGCCGGCCCTCCAAATACCTTTGATGTCCGCTCGATAGATGTCGGGGGACCGGTGAAACTCCGCCGCCAGCGACCAACCGGGCTGGTGCCGGGCCAGCAACGTTTTGACGCCAGGTTCTTCCGGTTCAAGAGATCGTGTCCGCAGTGCGCGCCCCTGTTTTGGGCGGCCGGATGAGCGAGGCTGCTGACGGTGCTTGGTTGGTGCGCGCACGGCGGCAGGACCCTAACGACTACCGGCGTCTTTCTCAACCGCGGAGTGCACGCTGAGGAAGTTTATCCCGTAGGGTCTCCAGCGCCGAAAAGCTAAGGGAATGCCGAGCAAATTCCGCCGCGGCCCAAGGGCCCTGACCACGCTTGTTTTGGTACGGAAACCGGCGCTTGACGAAGTATACTTTGTAATACAAAGTGTATCCAATGAACATTGCCGCACTCCTACCCACTCCCTCGCTTCACCGCTTTCGAGAGTGTGTTGTGGCATCTTTAACCGTGGTTTCTTATTCGGCTGAATCCTCACACGTTTCCCAATTCGTGGAGCATACTGTCAGCATCTGAAGACTACTTTGCAGAACAAAGATATTTCGATAACCAACCAAACCCCACCCCATCGATCGGCTGTGCCTCATGAAAAACTTGATCTACAAATCCAAACTCCTCCTTACGGTGCTCACCGCCACGACGCTGGTCTGCGGCCTCATTTATTTGTCGGCCCAACAGGTATTGCGGCATCTGGCCAATGATCCACAGGTCCAAATCGCACAGGACACAGCCGCGGCACTTAGCCGCGGCGAATCACCGGTCGTCTTTAAGGAGCTGTTGCCCGCTAGCTCCAAGACCGACATGGCGGCGAGCCTGGCACCCTTTGTTATCGCAGTTGACGAGAATCTCAAGCCGGTGTCTTCCACTGTGGAATTGGCGGGAAAAACCCCCATCCCCCCTGACGGAGTATTCGAGTACGCCAAAACCCATGGAGAGAACCGGCTGACTTGGCAGCCGCGACCGGGCCTGCGCAATGCCACGATTGTCGTTCACCACGATGGGCCGCGGCCGGGTTTTGTGCTTGCGGGCAGGTCGCTAAGGGAGACCGAAACGCGTGTCGACAAGATCGGACAACTGATGCTGGCCGGATGGCTGGCAACCGTAACGGCCTTGCTGGCCCTGGCTGTGTTCTTGCGTCTGGCGGGCGGGCCGATGCGAGCGGAGATGCCCTAAGGTTCGGTGGGAGAAACACGGGATAACCCTTTCCGTCCTTAGCGCCCAGCCGGTTGGCTCTGTTGTTCCCGTGCAAGGGCGCAGCCCTCGCGCGCCTGGGAGGTTAGGGCGTTCCTTTTGGCTTCGCCATTTGCTGCCAGTTGAACTATCACAGGCGTCCCGTGCCTGAGCGACTGCCGATCTACGAACTGGAGCGCGACGTTATCGAGACGTTGCGCATCAACCGCCGCCTGATAGTTCAGGCACCTACCGGTTCGGGCAAATCGACCCAGGTACCTCAGATGTTACTGGAGCATGGGCTTCTAGGCAGCGGCCAGGTCGTCATTCTCCAACCTCGGCGCCTGGCTGCTCGACTCCTGGCCGCCCGGGTGGCTCAGGAGCGCCACGCCGTGTTGGGCCGCGAGGTGGGTTACCAGATTCGTTTCGAGCACGTGGCCGGCTCCGAGACTCGCATCAAGTTCGTGACCGAGGGTGTGCTGCTTCGTCAGATGATCGAAGATTCGGCACTGCCCGGCATCCAGGCGTTGATCTTTGACGAATTCCACGAACGCCACCTTTACGGAGATATCACCCTGGCCCGAGCCCTTGATATCCAGGAGCGGGCTAGGCCTGATCTGCTAATCCTTGTGATGTCTGCGACGCTTCAGACCAACCTGCTGGAGCCCTATCTTCAGCCGTGTAAGGTGTTGCGGTCAGAGGGCCGGATGTTTCCCGTCGACGTCGAGTACGCAGCCTGGAAATCGGCTGGCAACCAACCGGTGGCCGAGCAGGCGGCGGATGCTTTTAGCCGGAACGTCCAATCCGGCGAGAAAGGCGACGTCTTGGTCTTCATGCCGGGAAGTTACGAGATCCAGCAAACGCTGGATGCCATCCGTCATCGTCCGGAATCAGATGGTTATCTGCTGTTGCCTCTGCACGGCGAACTGCAACCGCGTGACCAGGATGCTGCCGTGGCGCGCTACGAGCGCCCCAAGGTGGTGGTAGCCACGAACGTGGCTGAAACCTCTCTCACGATCGATGGCATTAGGCTGGTGATCGATAGCGGCTTAGCTCGCATACCGAGATATGACCCGAACCGGGGCATTAACACCCTGTTGATCGAGAAGATCAGTCGGGCTTCTGCCGACCAACGCATGGGCCGGGCGGGCCGGACGGCGCCAGGCAAGTGCGTGCGCCTGTGGACCGCCGCTGATCATTCTGAGCGAGCAATTCAAGAGCTGCCTGAAATCAGGCGCTTGGATTTGGCTGAGGTTGTTCTAACTTTGAAGGCCGCTGGGGTTGTGGATTTGCGTGGATTCCGCTGGCTTGAGCCTCCTTCCGAACAAGGTCTGGCGAATGCCGAGACGCTGCTTGCCGATCTCGGCGCGCTCGATCATCAGGGAGCCATCACTCCTGTGGGCCGCAAGATGCTGGCCTTTCCCTTGCACCCGCGCTATTCCCGTATGCTGCTCGCGGCTCAGGAATACGGCTGTGTTTATCAGGCGGCGCTGGTGGCGGCTTTGACGCAGGGCCGCGATTTGTTGCTGCGAAACGCCGGCAAGGACGTCGATGAGTTCAGGGATACCATCTTCGGTGACCAAGGGAGTTCGGACTTTTGGCGCCTGATGCGCGCCTGGAGCTTTGCCTCAAAGAACGGCTTTCGCCTCGATGCCTGCCGCCGGGCGGGCATTCATGCAGTGACGGCACGGCAGGTGGGCCCGTTGCTGGACCAGTTTCTGAGGATCGCGGAGAAAGAGGGGCTGAAGACCGATCCAGGCCAAGTGGCAGATGCGGCCTTGCAGCGGTGTATTTTGATCGGCTTTTCAGACCGCGTGGCGCGGCGTTTGGACGCAGGCACGTTACGGTGTGATTTGGTTCATGGCCGGCGTGGAGTGCTGGCACGAGAGAGCGCGGTCCACAAGAGCCCGCTGCTGGTCGCAGCCGAGGTGCGCGAGATCGAGGGGCCCGAGAAATCGCTGAATACTCTCCTCTCGCTCGCGACTGCGATCGAGGCTGATTGGTTGACCGAATTGTTCCCGGAGGATATTCAGCGTGAGCAGAAGGTGTATTACGATTCAGCCGCGCGCCGAGTGTTTGCCGAGGAGCAGTGCCGCTTCAGAGATCTGGTTTTGGACGCGCGCCGGGTCGAGCCTCCGCCCGCGGAGGCGGCCGCGCGGATTCTGGCGGAGGAAGTTGTAGCCGGCCGCCTCACCCTCAGACATTGGGACCATGGGGTGGACCAGTGGGTCCTACGCGTCAACCTGCTCAACCAATGGTGCCCCGATTTCGAACTGCCGAAGATCGGGGAGGAGGATCGATTCCATCTCATTCAGCAGATTTGCCACGGCGCGGTGTCCTATCGGGACATCAAGGATCGGGAAGTGCATGGTGTGGTCAAATCGTGGCTTTCGGGCTCACAGCAAGCGCTCCTTGAAAAGCACGCGCCAGAACGCCTTAGCCTGTCCAACGGCAAAAGCCCGCGCGTGAGCTACGTGCCGGATGGCCCGCCCTTCATCGCCCTGCGCATCCAAGAACTATTCGGAGTCGAGGCCACGCCAAAGATCGCGTCGGGACGCGTGCCGGTCGTCGTGCATATCCTTGCCCCTAATACGCGCCCCGTGCAAATCACCCAGGATCTGGCAGGTTTTTGGCGTGAGCACTACCCAAGAGTGAAGCAGGAGTTGCAGCGAAAATACCCCAAGCACGAATGGAGGTAGCGCCCGCGCGGCTAAGCCGAAAACCCGCTCAGGCGCTACTCCTTCACATAGAGGATGCGGGAATGGCAGTCGATCGTACCGCTCAGACGAGACAGCAGCTCCGCTCCCAGCAAAGCCTGGATCGGGTCAAGTTTCCTTTCCGCCAGTTTGGTGTTCACGCCGTCTAATTTGCCAACCCCAACGATCACATGGCTCAACTCGAGCTCCCCGAGTCCCAGCGACTCCAGGACGCCAAATCCGATGTCTCCGGGATGTGCGGCAGAATCGTAGATTTGGCCAATTATACTGCGCTCTTTTAGGTTCAAGGCCTTGAGCTGTTTCCGGTCGAAGCCGCTCACACAAGCGCCGGTATCAACCATAAGGATCGTCGGGAGATGGTTTGCCTGCGCACGTATGAACATGATGCCGCGGGGCTCTCCCAGAATAGGGATCGCTTGGTAACCACTGTTCTTGAGCGACTCCAGAATGTTCGAGCTCAGTTGCTCAGACGGAGCCTCCTTGCGGAGATAGAGTCTTGGTGTCCGGCAGTCTATCACTGCGCTGCTCTTATTTAGGAAATCGCTGCCTAAAAGGATGTCCCAATTCCTCGCGACCGGGGCACTCCCTGGGATCAGCGAACCAGCCCGAGCGACTTTGACTTCTTTACCCAGGTTGCTCGAGATCGCTCGTTCGGCCTCGAAGATGATGTCTCCGAGCTGTAACTCCTTCACTTCAACCAAGGCGCCGTGCTCGTCAACGATGCTGTATGCCGTCGCTGCTCTTCTGTCCACCGTTGCCAGTTTCTCGGCCGCGAATCGGCTGGGATCGTTGAGACGATTCGCATCGGCGCCTGTGTCCAGAAATGCTTTAGCTTTCTTGCCGTTGATCGTTGCGTCCGCGAGTAACTCGTTGGAGACCGTCCTTTTCAAGGGTACGACGGTGTAGCCTCTCCGGCGCATGAAGTCCTCGAGAGTGGCTGCGCGGGCTTGTATCCCCGCTGAGCTAACGCCGATGATGAGCAGCAGCCACGACGTGGCCAGGAGCAGAGGCAGCCTAACCTTCATCGTAGAGCAGACTAGTGGAGCCTTGCCTGCCGTCAACGGTCTTTTGAACAAGCGGGCGCGATTTCGCCTGGGGGGAGGATCTCCCGAGACGAAGACTCCTCCTCCGGGAACTTCTCGCCGTCGCTTCCTATCAGCTATTTGTTCTTTGGTCTAGCCCAGCGCATCTGGGTTTTCTGAGTGATCCGGGCTAGTGGTTTGCCAGCGCTGTCGATGAGCTCGAATTCGATCGTATCTGCCTTGATGAGTTCATCACCGCTCTTGGCATCAGATTTGACGTTGATTTCGACAAGCGTAGTCGCACTTCCGGCCTTGAGGGGCTGGTCCTCGATGTCAAACAGATTGGCATTGGAGGGATTCTCCGAATCGTACACTTTTGCTCGCAGCGTGGCTGAACCCGAGACCAGGTTGTATTTGATGGCGGCGAATCCGGTGCTGAGATCGTTCTGCTTGAAGTTGTCGAGCGTCAAGCTGCTGCCGTCGGTCGCCGTGGGGGCAACGGCCGCCGCCGCCACGCCGGGCGCGCGCCAGGTTAAGAGCATGGTGGCCGGGAATAGATTCGCCTTTGCCGCCGCCGCCGCCTCGGCGAGATAAACCAAAACCCGATCGGTCGAAAAGGTTGGGTTCTTGGCTGCCGCACTGGCCGGGGGCGGCTGGAACTTCACCGGAAAGAGGGCAAAGTTGCGCCGCAGTTTGCCGAGTTCCGCCTGACTGGAGACGAAGAACTGGCTGCTTTCAGGATCCGTGCTTCGCAGAACATCCACTCCCAGCAAGGCCTTCGGCCCCAGGTTGTCCTTGTACTCAAATTCCACACCAATGGTCATCTGGCTGCGGTCCAGGCTGCGGTTGACGATATCGACGTTGGTGATCTTGCTCTTGAGGTTGGACGCAATCTGAACAGGTGCGGGTGCGGCTCCCGTGGTGGTGGTGGCGGATTGAGCTGACGCCTCGGCGGCCTTGGCCACGGCTTCCGCTTTCACCCGCGCTTCAGTCTCGGCCTTCACCTTCGCCTCAGCTTCCTGCTGGGCTCTCTCCTCCGCCCTGCGCTTTTCCTCGGCTAATCGTTGGGCTTCGGCTTCTTTCTGCGCCTTTTCTTCCGCCAGGCGTTTCTCCTCCGCCAGGCGCTTGGCTTCGGCCTCGGCAGCCAAGCGGGCTTTTTCGCGCTGTTCGGCCTCGCTTTTCGCTTTGGCCTCGGCTGCCGCTCGGGCGGCGGACTCAGCCTCAGCCTTAAGGCGGGCGTCCTCGCGGGCTTTAGCCTCGGCGGCCGCAGCTAGCCGTGCCTGTTCGCGAGCCGCCTCTTCGGCCTTTGCCTTGGCTTCGGCGGCGATTCTCGCCTGCGCTTCTGCTTGGGCCTTGAGTTGGGCCTCTTCACGGGCTTTGGCCTCGGCTGCCGCGCGTTGTTCAGCCAAACGTCGTTCCTCCGCCAGCCGTTTAGCCTCCGCTTCGGCCGCTAGCCGCGCCTTTTCTCGCGATTCGGCTTCGGCTTTGGCTTTGGCTTCGGCTTCCTCGCGGAGCTTGGCTTCGGCCACTCGTCTTTCCTCAGCGAGCCGGCGCGCATCAGCTTCCTGTTGAGCTTTCAGGTCAGCGGCTTTTTTCTCGTCGGCCAGGCGTTTGGCCTCCGCTTCGGCCGCGACGCGGGCCTTCTCTCGCTCTTCGGCTACGGCCTTGGCTTTGGCTTCGGCCTCAGCGCGTTCCTTGGCGTCGGCCAGTTGCTTTTCTTCGGCTTCCTGTCTCGCCTTGGTTTCGGCGTCGGCCCGTTCTTGAGCCAGGCGTTTTTCCTCCGCCAGGCGCTTGGCTTCGGCCTCAGCGGCCAGCCGTGCCTTCTCGCGTTGTTCGGCCTCGGCCTTGGCTTTGGCCTCGGCCTGGGCGCGAGCTTTCGCCTCAGCCTCGGCTTGGAGGCGCGCTTGTTCCCGGGCTTTAGCTTCGGCTTGGACCCGTTCGTCCGCCAGGCGCTTTTCCTCCGCGAGACGTTTGGCGTCGGCTTCGGCCGCCAGCCGCGCCTTTTCACGCAGTTCCGCCTCGGCCTTGGCCGTCGCTTCGGCTTGCGCGCGTGCTTTGGCTTCCGCCTCAGCCCTTAGCTGCGCTTCTTGGCGTGCCTTGGCTTCGGCCTCGGCGGCGAGCCGGGCCTTTTCACGCTGTTCAGCTTCAGCCTGGGCTCTGGCGGCGGCCTCGGCGCGGGTTTTGGCCTCGGCCTCAGCCTTGAGGCGAGCCTGTTCACGTGCGTCGGCTTCCGCCTTGGCGCGTTCTTCTGCCAGGCGCTTTTCCTCGGTTAACCTTTTAGTCTCAGCTTCGGCTCTGAGTCGAGCCTGTTCCCGGGCGTCTGCCTCCTCCCTGGCTTTCGCCGCTGCTGCCGCACTGGCTTTGGCTTCGGCTTCAGCCTTGAGGCGGGCCTCCTCGCGGGCTTTGGCTTCCTCTCGGGCCTTCGCCTCCGCCTGGGCGCGGACTTTGGCTTCCGCCTGGGCTTTGGCACGCGCCTCCGCCAGCCGGCTAGCGTCCGCGGAGTTGGGAGCCGCCTGCGGCGCCGCCACCTCCGAGAGTGGAAGGGTCGGGCGCGCGTTGGGGCTGCCCCATTTGATAGTCTTGATGAACGGGCTGCGACTGATTACCGCCGTTTTCGACTCGTTGAGCATCCAAATATAGACTCGGTCCGTGGTCAGCTCAGGGGGCACGCCTTGCTCGTCGTTGAAGTATTTGCACTTGATGCTGATCAGTCCTTTGCCCTGGCTGACGATCACCGGGTCGGACCCAAACCAACCGGAGATCCCCCGCTGCCCCCGCTTCTCGAAGATCGGGATGAGGTAGGCTATACCCCCCCCTGATCCGTCATACACAAACTCCATCGTGAGAGTCGCCTCTGTCCCCTCACTCGTGGGTGTCGACACCCGCAGGTTGTACGCACCGATGCCGGCTTTGCTATCGAACGGGTTATCCTGGTTAAGGGTCGGCTGCCCCAGCACGCCGGTGGTGGACAGGACAAGCATGAGAAGCGTCCCTGACAGAAAAGGCCGGGAAGATTTCATAATGTCGCTGGCAGCTTACGTCAGGCGGTCCGGCTGTCAAATGAACTTGCCGGGATTCAGAATTCCACGCCGGTCCAAAGCGCGCTTCACCCTCCGATGGGTCTCCCGAACCTCTGGCGAGGTGGCTTCGGGCCACCATCGCTTCTTGGCCAAGCCGATGCCGTGCTCGCCGGTGATGGCACCCCCCCAGGCGAGCACCTGGCGGAAAAGATCATCCAAAGCCGCGTCGCAGCGCGCTTGGGCCCCGGGTTGCGCAAAGTCCACCATCACATTGACATGGATATTGCCATCCCCGGCGTGTCCGAAACATGCCACCGGCAGCCCGTGTTTACTTTGAAGGGTCTGTGCGAAGTCGAAGAGCTCGCGCAACCGGCTGCGCGGGACGACAACGTCCTCGTTGAGTTTGGTTAGGCCGGTGTCTCGAAGCGCATAGGAGAATTCTCGCCGCAACTGCCAGAGCCGCTCCGATTCCTCGGCTCCGAACGCCTTCTGCACAAACCGGGTCTTGTTCCCTGCGATGACCCGGGCCACCGTGCGCAACTCGGAGCGGACCGAAGGCTCCTGCCCGTCCAGTTCGAGGATCAAGGCAGCTTGGCAGCCATCCAGCCGCGAGTCGCCGGTGCGCCTGCGGGCGGCGGCCAGGGTGAAACCGTCGGCGACTTCCAACGCGCAGGGCAGAAATCCGGCGGCGAAGATGGCCTGGATTGCCTCGGTAGCCCCTTGCACAGAGCCGAAGCCGACCGCCAGGCAGGCCCGGAAAGGGGGGCGGGGAAGGAGTTTCAGGGTGGCCTCCGTGACGATGCCAAGCATTCCCTCGCTCCCCACGAACAGTCGAGCCAGCTCGAAGCCAGTCTTGTTCTTGTGCGTGCGGCCACCGAGTTCTAGGACGGTGCCGTCGGCCAGCACCACTTGAAGGCCCAACACATAGTCTCTAGTTACGCCGTACTTGAGGCAACGGGGCCCTCCCGCGTTGGTCGCGATGTTGCCACCCAGGCTGCAATCAGCTCGGCTGGCCGGGTCGGGAGGATAGAAAAGGCCCTTCGCTTCAACTGCGTCCTGGAGGACTTGGGTGCGCACCGCGGGCTGGACCACGGCGACAAAGTCCTGCGGGTGGATCTCCAAGATTCGGTTCATTCTCTCCAACGAGAGCACGATGCCCCCGCGCACCGGCACACAGCCTCCCACGTAGCCGTGCCCGGCACCTCTGGGTGTCACCGGGACGCGCATTTCGTTGGCCGCCCCCAACAGCCGCGAGACCGCTTGGGTGGAGCGGGGGAGAGCGACGGCTTCGGGAAGGTGGCTGGCGAACCATTTATCTCCGGCGTGTGCCTTCCGGGTCGGGAGGTCTAGCTTGAGTTGCCCAGGGCCGAGTTGTTCGTGAATGCGGCGAATGGCAGGCGAGACGGGATCGCTCATTGGCTTTCCGGACCTCCCGACTCAATCAACGCCCGGGCCTCCTCCGCCCGGTCATCCGTGACCTGCACTTGGATGCCTCCGGCCGCCATGGCGTAACCCTCCATGCTGAGCGAGGCGAACTCGTGGGCGACGCTAGCCGGGATTTGAGCGGCTTCGAGCCTGGATCGGATGAGCTGGGCTTCGGCAGGATTGAAGGTGCGAAAGACGGTGACGATTTCCATGTCTTACAGTAGGGCGGCTTGAACTCGGATTCAAGCGGCGGCGGCTTGGCGCAGCTCGGCGAAAACGATGACGCCCGCGCCGGTCTGGAGGAGGCTCATGACCTGGATTTCCGCCTGCTGGCCGATCAGGCTTTGGGCATGGTTCACGACCACCATCGTGCCGTCATTCATGTAGCCGATCCCCTGACCCTTGTCCTTGCCTTCACGCACAATGCGGAGGGTGAACGTCTCCCCAGGCATGATCACCGGTTTGAGCCGGCTGGCCAGGTCGTTGATGTTCACGTGCGCCACCGACTGAACTTCGGCGATCTTTCCGAGGTTATAATCGTTGGTGAAAAGCTTGGCGTTTAACAGACGAGCCAGCTTCACCAACTTGCTGTCTACTCCCGTTTCCTCGGGGAAGTCCCCCTCGTGGATCTTCACCTCGTTAGCTGGGTTCCGCTGGATGCGGCTGAGCATCTCCAGCCCGCGCCGTCCCCGCGCCCGGCGGATGGGGTCCGAGGAATCGGCGATTTGGTGCAATTCCCTCAAGACGAACCGTGGCACCACAACGATTCCCTCGATGAACTTGGCTTCGAGCAGATCCGCGATCCTACCATCGACGATCACGCTGGTGTCCAGGAGCAGGAGGTTTTCCGGTTTATTCTGTGAGGCAAAGCGCACGTAGGGAATGATCAGCATGAAGTCTTCTTTGTTGCTGCGCATCGCCAGCACCATCCCGATGTAGGCGAAACCGGTAAACAACCCCAGCCGGATGAGCCATCGAACGGGCCTGTCCTCTGCGTAGATAAAGAGCTGAGAACGATCGACCATCCAGGCGATCACGGTTCCAAGAAAGAGCCCAAAAGTGGCCGCTGAAAAAGCCCGCAAGGAGAAACCCTTGACCATCTCGTCCACAGCCACCATGAGCCCGCCAAAACCGAAGCCCATCATGGCGCCCCAACCGCCGCCGGTCACGATCTCGGGCTGCACCTGGCTCACGGCGTAGCCGCCCAGCGTGCACAAGCTCATGAAGAAGATTCGGATGATCCAAAGTGACATGGCTAGCGCGAAGGATGATGTGCCGACCCTGTTCCCGACTCAGCGGCTGCATTCTTTGCCGCCTTCGGCTTATACAGAATGCCAAAGCGTGCCAAATTGCTACTGAGCACCGTCAGGTTACTCATCGTCTGGTTCATGTGGATCTGCAACTGCTCGTTTTCTAGCAGACTGCCCGCCAAACCTTTCCCGGCCTGGAGATCTCGGATCAGATCATTCATCACTCCACTGGCGGAGTCCACATTTTTCACGATTCTGCGGAGCACGGGACGATTGGTCGCGATGGCTTCCTGGGCTTCGGCGGCCACGCTATTGAGGCGCTCGGAGAAGCTAAGCAAGTTGCTCGCCCCTGCCGAGATGGTGGGGGAGTTGGTGTCGAGTATGCTGCTGAGGCTGTCGGCTGCACGCAGGGCGTGTTCGCTCAGGAGTTGCAGGTTCCCCATGCTGACGCTGAGGCCGTTGAGGTTGGTTTCAGACAGGACCGTCCGGTCCAACCGCTCGAAGGTATCATTAATCTTCCGGACGGTGAGGTCGATCCGGCGCAACAAGCTGGCGCCGGTCCGAGCGGCTTCCTGGAGGTCAAACGGCTCTTCGCAGCGGGCTACCGAATGATTGTGGAGCAGGGGTCCCTCGTTGCTGTTTGGCACCACCGAGATATACAGGTCGCCAAGAAAACCGGCTTGCTCGATCACAAACCGGGCGTCGCTATGGATCTGGTACTGCTTGAGAATGCGCAGGTAGACTACCACGTCACGCGCCCCGGGGGTCAATTCCAGGGTCCGCACGCTCCCAATGTTCACCCCCAGCAGAAGAACCGAGGCGCCTTTCTTGAGGCCTGAGACGTTTCGACTTTGCAGCGCAATCTCGTAGGTCGGCGTGAAGAAGGCCTCGCGTTTGCTGAACTGGACCATCAGCGCCGCCACCAGCACCAACCCCAAGGCCACAAACAAACCCACTTTCCACTCTTGTCGGGACTCGCTCATGCCTCGACCTCCTTGGGGTCGGCGATCCCGTTCACGAAGCGGTTCACCACCGGATCGGCCGACGTGAAGGCTTCATCCGGCGTTCCGTTGAAGTACACCCGGCCTTGGTGCATCAGCAGAACCCTCTGTCCTACTCGGCGAACGGTGCGCATATCGTGAGTCACCACCACTGTGGTTACCGCAAAGTGTTCGCAAACGCGGAGGATTAGCTGGTCGATGCTATCTGATACGATTGGGTCCAGGCCCGTGGTTGGCTCGTCGTAAAGGACGATCTGCGGCCGGTAAATGATCGCTCGCGCCAGCCCCACGCGCTTGCGCATGCCCCCGGAAAGCTCGGCGGGCTTCTTCTCCTGCGTGCCTTGAAGTTCGACTACGTCGAGCGCCTCGGCCACGCGTTGTTCGATCTCTGCGGGGGTTAGCTTCCCCTCACGACGCAGCACGAAGGAGACATTCTCGGCGACGGTCATGGAATCGAACAGCGCCGCGCTCTGGAAAAGCATGCCGAATTTGCGCCGAACGCTCAGCAGTTCCCGCTCGCCGAGCCCCGAGATGTTCTGCCCCTCGACCAGGACATCGCCGCGGTCGGGTTGCACCAGTCCGATGAGATGTTTGAGCAACACGCTCTTGCCGCAGCCGCTGCGTCCAATAATCGCCACCGATTCCCCTTTGTCCACGCGCAGGCTAACCCCGTCCAGCACGCGATGGTTGCCGAAGCTCTTCTCAATTTGGCGCGCTTCAAGCATACAGCTAGACGATCTTGGTGAGGAAAAGCGTCAAGAAGAAGTTGCTCATCAGGATGGTGATCGAAGCGTAAACCATGGCCTCGGTGGTGGCGCGCCCGACCCCCTCGGCGCCCTCCGCGCAATTCATGCCCTTGTAGCAACTCACGGTCGCGATGATCAGCCCAAAAATGGTCGCCTTGATCAGGCCTATGACCACGTCCTCGCTGCTGGTGTAGCGCACCATATTGTGCCAGGAATACGCCGGATCGATCCCAAACAACAGAGTGCCCACCGAAAACGCGGCCCCGATGCCCAGCGCGATGGATTCTGCAGTCAGCAAGGGCATGGCAACCAGAGTCGCTAGCACTCGCGGGATCATGAGGTAATCTACCGGGTGCGCCGCGAGCGTGCGCAAGGCGTCGATCTGCTCCGTCACCCGCATCGTTCCAAGCTCCGCCGCCATCGAAGCGCCCACCCGTCCCGCCACCATCAATCCAGTCAGAACCGGGCCTAACTCGCTGGCCATCGAAACGCTCACCACCGCGAGGGTCGCGGTGTCCATTTTCACCTTGTGAAACTGGATCGCGGTCTGGGCGCAGAGCACCATCCCAGTGAAGCCCCCGGTCACCAGCACGACTGATTGGGACTTCACCCCGATGAGGTACAATTGGTAAATGAAATCCCGCCAATTCGGCCGCTGGACGCAAACGGATTTGACCGCCTCAACGCAAAGCAACGTATAGCGCCCCAGCCCGGTCAGGCGCCGCTCGGCCCACTCTTGTACGAAGCCGGTCACGGATGGTTGGCGACGGATGATCGCCGACGGTGTCTCGCGCGGAAGTCTCGACTGGCCAAAAATGCCCCCGCTGACCGAGTCCGTCCTACAGTTTCTTCTTGGCCTCGTCGGGCACGCTCACCTTCGTGGTGCCCGCGTCCTTGATCTCGACGGTGGTGGCGCGATCAACGTCGATGTCGTTGCCGTTGAAATTGATGCTGCCTTTGACGTTAAACTCGTATTTGGCCAGCACGCCGTCCTTGACCCAGATCTTGACCGACCCTTTGGCGTTCGAAACCGTCGGGCCGTCTCCTCCGCGCCGGAAGCGCATCAGGTTCTTGGCGCCTTCGTCGGTGAGGTCGCTGGCATAGGCCTCCCCGTCCTTCTTCAATTCCTTAGCGTAGCCTGCCAGTTCCACCACTTGAGCGTCCGGGGTCTTGATATTGCGCAGCATCATCCCGAGAAAGCGTGCTGGGCCCTCCGCGTTTTCAAGGTCCGCCAGCGATTGCCAGGCGCCTTCCTGGTTGGTCGCGGCCGCTTTGTCGCCTTTCACCACTGCTTCGGTGGTGTTGTCGCCAAATTTCATGCTCAGGTGAGTATAGCCGCCTTTCTCTGTTTGACCTTCCGTAGGGCCAGGCTTGAACTGGGCACTCTCGGGCACGACCACCGTGGTCTTCCAGCTATAATTGCCCTTTTCAACGAGCTTGGTCGCCGCGGCACTAATGTCGTCTTTAGGCGAAGCGTCGGCCGCGAGCAGGCTGACCGAGCCGATCGTGACCAGCGCGGCAGAGAGTAATGTTTTGTTCATGGTTGGTACCTTTTCCGTTGATTGGAGTTCCTGACTTCTGGTTAGGCAGTTCAGGCCGAACCTAATACGCAACCCCCATTGGCGCAAGCGAAAGGAGGGCTGGCGCAAATCGCGCGAGGGATTCAAACGGCGAACCGGGAGGTGTCTCAAAGCCGGAGGGCGACGGAGGGAATCGAAGGAAACCCTGCCAAGATGGTAACTAAATTACTTAAATAATTGATACATTATCAAACCCGCACTAAGGTGACCACCATGAAGAGCGCCCTAGGCCGACAGATGCTTCGCGCCGGTCAAGATTCGGACCAACGGCCAAGCCGCCGTGGTCGCTTTCCTCAGGCGCTACCCCAAGTTCGAAATCTTCGTAACTCACGTAAATATCGGATCTTAGGCGCGGTGTTATCGGCTGGCTCCCTGCCGGTACATGGCCGCTCCACCCTCCGCGTCCCGCTCATTACCGGGGAAATGGGTGCTTGCTCTGCAGGCTGGGACGGCGCTCTCGCTCTCTACCTCCAGGCCCACCGCCGGTCTGGTGCTCGGGCCTTAACCCTCCTCGGTCCCGCTAGGGTTTCCTCGTTCAAGAAGAGGAAATTTTACTTGCCATAAGCTAGCCAATCTGATCCACTATATTCACGCGGCGGTTCGGGGCGGTAAGCGCGCTTCGGAGTTGGCCGCTCGGTCATTCCCCAAACAGATTCCCGCAACACATCCTCCATGAAAGGCCTCCTCTCACCCGTTCTTGGCTCCCTCCTCGCCGGCGCCTGCCGCGAGACTCGCTCGTCCTCGGCCTGGCAACCGATCCTTGCGGCCTTGCTCGGCCCGGCGCTCCTCTTCCCAGTCACGGCACACGCCCAGATTCAGAGCGGCGCGCTGGACAAGACCTTCACGCCCGCAATCACCAACCAGTCGTTTGTGCAAATCCTCTCGTTGCTCGCGCTGCCGGGCAATAAAACCCTGGTTGGTGGAAGCTTTGCCAAGGTTGACGGCGTCGCGCGTTCGGGCATAGCCCAGTTGAATTCCGACGGCACTCTTGACCCCGCTTTTGATCCCGGCACGGGGATCAGCGGGGGTTTCGGGACAGTGAATGTCATCGTTATTCAACCCGCGGACGGGAATGTCCTGGTGGGAGGGGATTTCACCAGCTTCAACGGGACCGCCCGGAAACGAATCGTCCGCTTGAGCCCCGGCGGCACGGTGGACACCAACTTCAACCCAGGCGTGGGCTTTGACAACACGGTCAGCGCACTCGCGGTGCAGACGGATGGTAAGATTTTGGTGGGTGGCCGGTTCTCCAACGCCATCGGCACTCCCCATGCCTCCCTTGCACGGCTTAACACGGATGGGACTCTGGATGCCAGCTTCAAAGGCGTAGCCGATGGTCAGGTGAATGCCATCGTTGCTGTGGGCGACCATGTCCTGATCGGCGGCCGGTTCGCGACAGTTAGCGGAAAGCAACGGCCGTGGCTCGCGCGGCTCAACGCCCTGGATGGCAGCCTCGACCTGGCATTCACCAATGCGCCCAGCGACTTCGTCAATTCGTTGGTGGTGCAGCCGGATCTGCGCGTGCTGGTCGGCGGAGGCTTCACGAACCTCGGCCCAGCGAACCTTTTCGGTATCGCCAGGCTGAACGCCGATGGAAGCGTGGATGGCGGTTTCCAGCCGAGCCTGGATTACCAGCCGTTCGGCTCCGTTTTCTCAATCGCTGTCCAGTCCGACAGTAAGATCATCATCGGGGGCAATTTCTCCAGTGTGGGCGGGGTGTCGCGCCCTAGCCTGGCCCGATTCCGGGTTAATGGCAGCCTTGACACCGGCTGGACGCCGGACCCGCCCAACACCGCGGTGCAGGCCATGGCGGTGCAGGTGGATGGCAAATTGCTGGTGGGCGGCAGCTTTTCAATCACCTCCACCGACGGCCAGACGCAATACTGGCTTGCCCGGCTGTGGGGTGATTCGGTGGTTTCACTCTCGCCCAGTTTGAGTGACATCAAGATGCTCCCAAACGGCGCGGTCCAATTCATGGTCAACGGAGAAGTGGGCCGGAGCTACATCATCCAGGCCCTCGCCAATTTTGCCGCCTCGCCCGCTTGGGCAAACATCAGCACTCAACTACAGGCCACCGCCGCCCAGCCGTATGTGGACTCGGCCGCTTCTGGCTTCCCGCAACGCTTCTATCGAGCCGAACTAAAGCCATGAGAGTGGTGCGGGTGCAGGCACGACAGGGGATTGAGGTACCACCCAGTGCACAGGCGTTAGCCTATTCGTAGCGCAGAGCGACGACCGGATCCACTCGCGCGGCCCGACGGGCTGGCAGATAGCTCGCCAAACCTGCCGCGAGCAGGAAACTCAGCGCCACACCGCAGTAGACCGCCGGGTCGGCCGTGCCTACGTCCACGAGCATACGTGAGAGCAGAGGCATCAGGCCCAGGGCCAGTAACAACCCGCCCGCCACGCCATAGAGCACGGGCCCTAAGGCGCCTCTAAGCACCCCACGTACGATGTCCTCGCCGCGGGCGCCCAGGGCTAAGCGGATCCCAAATTCGCACGTACGCTGCGCCACGGTGCGTGCGATGACGCCGTAGATGCCCACGACAGCGAGAGCCACGGCGATGCTGGAGAAGCCGACCATGAAATTGACTAGGGCCTGCCAACTGGACACCGAGCCGGACGCCGCCAGAACGGAATCCATGCTGCGGACCTGGCTGATCGGCTGCCGTCGGTCCAGCGCCTGAATCTCCCGTCTTACGGCTTCCGCCGAGTCCATCGGCGCGCCGCGGGTGCGAGCCACCAGGAACATCTCATAAGCAGCCCACTGTGTCTGCGGAAAATACATCTGAGGATTCGCTGCCTCATTCACGCTGAAGAGCCTGACGTCTTCCACCACGCCGATTACGGAACGCCAGGCTCCATTGACCTTCAGTCGCGAGCCTAAAGGTGGCCGATTTCCCCAATGCTTGCGGGCCATCGCTTCGTTCACCAGCATCACTAAAGGAGCCGCCGCATCGTCGCTCTCGGAAAAGCCTCTGCCACTCTTGACAGCGATGGACATCGCCTGGGCATATCCCGCGCTGATGATCTGGAAATTCTCAGCCAAACCCTGGCCGGGTGGGCGCTCAGGTTGCCCTTCGATTTCAAGTCCCGTCACGGAGTTGCCGCCGGTCGCCATCGGAAGGTCCCGGGTCAAACCCACGGCCTCGATGCCGGGTAGGGTAGCTACGCGTTGGCGGACGTTCTCGAAGAAGCGGGCCGGAGCCCCGTCCGGGTAATGAGAAGGTGTCAGCGCGATGGCCATGGTGAGGACACGTCGTGCATCAAAACCCGGCCGGATCTGAAGCAGGTGAATGAGGCTCTTTGCCAACAGGCATGTCGCCACGAGAAGTATGACGGAGAGGGCAGTCTGGGTGACGATCAGCGCGTAGCGAAGGCGCTGTCGACTGACGCCGCTTGAGAGGTTGCGCGCCGATTCTTTCAACACTTCGGAAAGGTTGGCCTTGGCCATGTGCAGAGCCGGGAACAGGCCGGAGGCGACTGTCGCCACCGCGCATACGGCCAGCGTGAACGCCAGCACGCGGTAGTCCATCACAATGGTGGGGACACGCAGGCCGGTGCTGAGGAAGAAACGGTTCAGGCTTTGATTTGCCCCATGGGCCACCAACAGCCCAACCCCGCCGCCGAAGCCCGCCAGCAGAAGGGTCTCGGTAAGGAGTTGGCCCACGATCGCCGATCGATTCGCTCCGAGCGCGTAGCGGACCGAGATCTCCTTCTCTCGCTCAGCCGCCCGCACCAGCAGAAGATTGGCAACATTCGCGCAGACGATGAGCAGCAAGAAACCCACCGCGCCCATGGTGGTTAAGAAGGCACGCCAGACCATGCCGTACATCTCGCCGAACCGATCCACATTCAACAGATTCGCCATTGCCGCGACGCCTCGATTGGTGTCGGGATATTGCGCCTCGAGTCGCCGCGCGATGAGGTTGAGTTCCTCCCGCGCCTGCCGCACATCGACGCCCGGCTTGAGCCGAGCCAAAACCCGTAAATCAAAGCCGCCACGGTTTGCCGTGGGGTTGACTCGTAGACAAGTCCACAATCCGTCACGGTAGTCATCCACGAAATCCGGCATCACTCCCAAAATCGTATAAGACCGCCCATCCAACTGCACCGTCCGGCCGACGGCCTTCCCATCACCCCCGAAGTGCTTCTTCCAGAATGAGTAGCTCAGCAGAACGAGGTTTTCGGCACTTTGCCCCGGCTCGAGGGTGCTAAAGCCGCGCCCCAAGAACGGTGACAATCCAAGGATGGTGAAGTAGTTCGGTGACACCGTGGAAAAACTCACCCGCTCGGCGTCACTGCCCGCGATGGCGACATTGACGCGCCCACCCGTCGCAGCCGCCATGCCTTCGAACGAGGTGCTTTGCTGCTGCCAATCCAAGAAGTTGGGCTGCGAAACGGAAGTTCGGCCGCTGAAACCTGGAACGGTCTCCCAAATCGCCACCAGTCGGTCCGGATCCGGAAATGGCAAGGGCCCAAGAAGGACGGTGTTGAAACAGCTGAAGCTGGTGATGCAGGCTCCAATGCCGAGAGCCAGCATGACGGTGACGATCGCTGTATGGGCGGGCGCCTTCACCAGCATCCGAAACGCGAACCGAAAACGCTGTAGCATGGTTGTGGAGCGTGCTTGGCCTTTGTGTCCGCCCAGTGAATGACCTGCGGGGGGCCAAGGAGCACCGATGAGGCCTATCGCAACCCTTGTGCCATCCGGATCACTCCGACGCAAACGCCTGCGAGTCGTTGAAGCAACCCCGCCAAGACGATCATAACCCGCTTGGTTACAATACTATGCGATTGATCAAAACGATCCGGCCGAGTCTCCGGAATCAACGGCGATCATTAAAATAATCAGTGTGGCCACAACCCTAAATAAGCATCTGCTCGGCACTGGGACTCGACCATCCCACAAGCGGGACGCGAAGAGGTGTGCGTCGAGTCCAGGCTCTCCGGTATCAATTCATGGCTGACAAAGGCAGTCTCTCACCAGTGTGCTCAAGGCTGCCAGGTCGTGACCCAGGTTTCGGTGATCGGCTGCTCCCGGAATTTGAGCCGCGCCCTTAGGTCCACCGCTACCGTTGGCCGGGTGATCTCGATGACCAGTCGCCACGTGTTACTGAGATTGTTGCGGATCAAAGCCTCGTTGACTAACTCGGTGCCCTGGCCGCAAACGATTTCGGGGCGAAGTCGTTCTTCAGAATCCAGCCTGGGCAGGTTGTTGCCCTCGAACTCCACAACAAAACGCAGGTTCGGATGTTCCTTGGGAGGTTCGACGACGACGTCTCCGACGCTGGTCGAACGCACACGCCCCAGGGTTTCGGGCACAACCTGATTGGTGCACCACTCCAGGTCGTAGGCGACCGCCAGAGCCTCACCAGGCTTGGGAGCTCGTTCCGGCACCCAAAAAGCGACCACGTTATCGGTGAACTCCAGGTGGCTGGGCAACTGGATGAGTTCGACCGCGCCTCTGCCCCAGTTTCCACGTGGCCTGACCCAAACACTCGGGCGCAGTTCGAACCGGGCGACCAAGTCCTGATAATGCTCAAACTCGCGATCGCGTTGGAGCAAGCCGAACCCCTTCGGGTTCTCGTCGCCAAACGCGTTGATGCGCATCATTCTTCCTTTCTCCAGCGGCCGCCAAAGCCATTGACCGGCTCCGGTCTGGAGGAGAAGGCCGTCGGCATCGTGCACCTCCGGGCGGAAATCCTGATAAGCCGGATGGCTGTTTTGATCGTGGAGAAACATACTCGTCAGTGGTGCGATCCCGAACTCCTTGACCTCGGACCTGGGAAAGAACGTGGCGTTCACGCCCGCAACGGTGGTGACACCTGCCGAAATGACGAATTCAAAAGCTCCGGTGACACTCGGGCTGTCCATCAGGGCGAGGATATCCATTCGGGTGTCCGCAGCGGAGGGTCTGCGCAACTCGAACTCGCGGAACACTGGAAATTCCTCGGTCCCAAGTTTAGAGGTGTTAAGGGCCAGGCCTCGCGCGGAACTCCCGAACGTCTGCCCGCGGCCTATCATTCTGAAATAAGACGCTCCCAAGAACGATGCCACTTCACCAAATCGGTTACGACGATCGACGATGCGGTAGCCGGCAAAGCCCGCCAAGCGGTCGAGACCCTCGGGGACTGATTCGTAGGAAAAGAGTTCTGTTGAGAACGGAATGGTTCTCACTTCCTTTCCGTCGGCCTCCCGGATGGTCACCAAGTCCTGTTGGATGTAGCCGGGGTGGAAGAACTCGACCTGGAAGGGCAGGTCTTGGGCGTGCCAAAGCGCTTTCTCGGAACGGAACCGGATAGCGGAGTGTTGGGTATAGCTGAGCTTGCGCAGGCCCTCCGGAACTGTGTTGGTGGGGGGGCGATACGGGGAGGCAGCCAGGGCGCGGGCTCGCTCACAAAGGTGCTCGTAGGTCGCTTCCTGTGCCCTGGCCTGCCGATGAATGATGGTGGCGAGGACCACAATCTGAACCAGCTTGATGATCTTCCCGAGGCGCTGCTGCAGTCTGCCCCGGTACCGGAAGAACGCCGGTTGGCCGCCCGAGTCGGCGGTCAGGATAATTCGTCTGACAATTCGGAAAGCGGATAGCCATGGGGTTTGAGGCCGCCGTTCGAGACGGATTTCGAGCCTGACGTTAGCTCCTTCGCACTGGGGATGGTGTTTTCCATTCGGCGTGTCCATAGCTTTCCTTTTCCACAGCTCGCGCCTGCTGACGAGTGTTTGTTTTCTGACGGATCTAGTTACGGCCATCTCCTTGGCGTTCCCGCCAGGGGAGCGTTCGTCAGTACACTAAAATGGAAGGCGAGTTCTTTTCCGCACGGTGGTTCGTTTTGTTTCGAGGAGCCCTTCGCAGCGCCCCTTTTTGTTGCTCACTAACTTACCGGCTCGAACCCGTCTTCCGCTTTAGTTATAGCTAGCCCGATGCCACAAAGGCTCGGAGCTGGAATTCGCTGATTTGCAGCGAGAGTGGGGGTCCGGTCGCCGGCGCAAGTCAAAGTGCAGGGTCATCTCGAAGGCACTTTGCATGAAGTTCTCTCTAGACGTCTCGCATTACGCATAGCGGGCTGGGTGACATCCACAATTCTGAATTGCGAACCTGCGCCGAGTTCGTCATGGTCGGACTTGTTCACCAAAGCAACCAGATATGCCTGTCCTTATATGACCTCGTCCATTTTACCTCCATTGATGCGGTGTGTGACTCTCGGAGCTACGATCGCGGGCCTGCTGCTGCTCCCGGTTTCGAGCCCGAATGCTGCGGAGACTCCGAGCTCGGGCCGTAGCCTGCGCATCATCTGTTTCGGGGCCCATCCAGATGATTGCGAGATCCAAGCCGGCGGCGTTGCCGCAATGTGGGCGGCCAAGGGCCATAAGGTTAAACTGGTCTCCGTCACCAATGGCGACATTGGCCATTGGCGAGACGCGGGAGGTCCGCTCGCCAAACGCCGCAAAGCTGAGGCCCTAGCGGCTGACGGCGTCTTGGGCGTGACTACCGAGGTTTTGGACATTCACGACGGCGAGTTATTGCCCACCATCGAAAACCGGCGGACAATCACCCGCCTCATCCGCGAGTGGAAGGCCGACGTAGTCATTGCTCCGCGGCCCAACGATTATCATCCGGACCACCGCTACACCGGTGTTCTTGTGCAAGACTCCGCCTACATGGTGACTGTGCCATTTTTCTGCCCGGATATCCCGTATCTGGAACACAACCCGGTGTTTCTTTATTGTCCGGATTCCTTCCAGAAGCCCAACCCATTTCAACCCGATATCGTCATCGACATAGGCCCGGTGATCGAGAAGAAGCTCGATGCATTGGACAAGCTCGAATCGCAGTTTTATGAGGGCGGCGCCAACGGGTCAGCTGCCCTCCTGCCTAGCGAACCGGACAAGCAAGCGAAACGCCATCAAGAGGTCCGTCAGTTTTTTGCCAACCGATCGAAGGGACTCGCCGACCGATTCCGTGCTCAGATCGAGGATTGGTACGGAAAGGAGCGCGCGAGCCAGGTGCAGTATCTGGAGGCTTTCGAGGTCTGCGAATACGGCCAGCGCCCGAACAAGGACCAGCTCAAACAGCTCTTCCCTTTCTTCGCCGGTCAATGACGCGTGCTGCTCAAACCGATTTTGGCGCGACTCCAAACCATGCCGCTCGCGTAGGTCTCTCGCGCCGATCGTCGGTCGGCACCGCATGCAGTGTGCGGCGCAACTTGGACCGAGCCGATAAATAGCAAACGAGGTTACAAGCGCCGCAGGGCACAATCCAGATGAGCGCGAAGACTGGGAAGCTCTCCGGTCCGACCACAATGATCGCCGCTAACAACAGCAGCACAGGCACTCCTTGAACTCGGAAAAGAGCTTCCAGGAAGGCCCGGTTGGTTCTCCGGCGCGACAGGCCGAGCCACATGCCCAACCACGCGAGGGTATGCAGGTCCCACAAGAACAGAACCAGCAGTAGTAGGGCCGAAATCCCGGTCTCGACGTCCGTGCCCGGCGTTTGCGATCCCACCCCGAGCGCTAGCAGTTCGAATCCTACTAGCGCCAAAGCAGGCGGGAGGAACATCCGGCCCAGGGCTCTGAGGTGACCGCGGAGGATATCGAGCGTCGTCAGCGGTGTGGTCAGCAGCAGTTCCAAAGCTCCCGACTGTTGGTCTTCAACCCATCGGTGCGTAGCCTCGGAGGCCATGAGCCATTTGAGTGGAGTCTGCAGAAAGTAGGCGATCATTATGGTCATCGGCCAGTCGGACCAGTCGCGCCCCAAAAACAAGGTTATTGTCCATACCCCTAAGGCGAACGCGGTGGCGCCCCAAAGCAGTCGGCGCTTCAAAAGGTTGCGGCTGCCCAGCCAGAGAATTGGATTGCGGTCCAGCATGGTGCGGCGGTGGTCGCGCCGGCGTCCATCCTCGCCGAAGGACCAGTGGCTGGACTTGGCGCTTAACCGTTTGAGCCGTAATCCAAAGCGGTGTTCGCGCCAGACTCGGCTCACAATCCAGCTCGTGAGCCCCAGCGCGAGCCAAGCCAGAACATGCACCGTGGCAATGGCTCCATAATAGTCCTGGCCTCGCCCCGCCTGCGCCCAGGTACGGGCTAACTCGATGGTGAACACAGGATTGAAGCTTGCTAGAATCTTTCGCAGGACGCCTGCATGACCCCCGGGCAACAGTTCCTCTAGCCAAGGCAGGAACAGACAAAGAAAGACCAGGACCAATGCATTGAGCGCAAAGGCGGTGCGTGCCTGACGGCTGCACACCGAAACCAGCATTGAAATGCTCAGGGAGAAGAAGAGGGTGTTGAGCAAAGCCACCGCCACACGGCAAAACTCGCCCAGCGAAGTGCCGCCAAAGAGAATCGAGAGCGCCAAAACCGGCAGGATTGCTAGCAAACTGAACAAGGCCGTCACGGATGATGCCGCCAGTTTACCCAGCACCACGTCGTGACCTTTGAGATCGGTCAGGAACAGCAACCCAAGAGTTCCTTCGCGCTTCTCTTCCGCCAGGGCGTCCACTCCGAATATCGGACCGCTCACCAGGCAGAAAAGGAGCGCTGCCACGCTTAGGATGGCGAACATCGAGGTTCCAATGCTCCGCGCCGAAGCGGACTCTTCGCTTAGCCAGACCCAGGCACCACCGAAAACAACCGCCGCGGCCGCCGCGCCTAAACGGGTCCAGAACATCCCTCGTCGGCGCGCGGCCACCCGCAACTCGCGCTCAACTATCGGCAGGAAGGTCATGGACCACAGGCTGGCATAGCCGCCACAGAGTTGGCCACGGCAAAACAATCCCCCCAATTCTATCGAGGTCGCGCTTGAGAGGATTCACTCGACCCCCAAGCAGCCGGTTAGGGCTCACGAACCGCATCAGCCGCCACCGCCAGTTCCGGCGTGTGGGCCTGGCGCAGCGGCAGTCGCGCTCGGAACCGCCACGCGGAGCCGCTCGAGCCCAGCGTCTGTGCGGCTGCTGGTCGAAACCGGGTGCGCAGCCGCCACCACGCCCATCCGGCAAAAAGCAAGTCCTTCAGGATCCACGCAGTCCAATCGGGCAGATAACTGAAAAGGCCGGCCAGTTTAAGGCTTTGGGTCAGAGTTGGAGCAAAACGGCCAATGGCATAGGGGATCAGGATGACGAAGGCGAACGTTCTGAGCATGGCGAACGTGGGCTTCCTCGACGAAAGGCTCAGCCAGGTGCCCACAAAACTGAGAGCAACTACATCGGCCAGGAAGCAGGAGAAACTCCGCAGGGCCATCAGGGCGTAAATATCCATCGTCCAGAAAGTCGGTAGGCCCGTGTTCCCCAATCGACGATAGGCATGGACCAGGAGCAAATGAAGAACACCAATTCCCACGATGGGCCAGAAGAAATAATACCAAAGCGAGCGCCAATGTCCGCGAAGCAGTGTTTTTACCGGAATCGGCGTGGTGAGCAGCAACTCAAGCGCGCCGGTTCGTCGGCTTTCCAGGATGAACCGGCAGGCCATCGTGGTGATCCAAACCCGATTGGTGAAGATCAGGGCGTTGCCGAAGAACTGGTGGAGCTGAAACGTATTGCTGTTGGACCGGTAGCCATAGACGAACCAGGAGACGTTAATGCCTACCAGCGAGACCAGGCACCAGAAAACCCAATGAGGCCAGCGCATCCGGGCCGCCATGGCGTAAATCGGATTGCGCTCCAATCGAGACGCGAAGCGTCTCCGCCAGCCGGAGGTGTAGCCCAAGCGCCAGAGCCAGCGGCTAGTGATGGGTTTTCCCTCGTGCTGCTCGCGCCATAACCGGGGCACGAGCAACACCGTTACCAGCATGAAGATCCAGGAGAGGCCATGGATGCACCCTACGGACATCCAGAAATCCCGCGGGCTGCTACGGAAGCTTGTATCCATCGCCAAGTAGCCGGAGTAGGCGGGGCTGAGGAGCGCAATCCTCGGAAACCCCACCATCGGACGTGTGAAAAAATGGGTTGAGATCACCGTCATCAGCCCCGGCAACAGGCCGGATAGGCCGAGAATCAATACGACCGATCCCAGGATCGCCTTGGTCTGTTCGCGGCTCAGGGTGGAAACCAGCATCCCGGCCGTCAGAGAGAAGAGGATGGCGTTAACCACACTAAGAGCGATGCGCGCGTACTCCCCCGGGGTCACACCACCCATGAGCAGAGGCAAGCCGAGCGCGGGGAGAATGGCGAGCAATCCGTAGAGCCCTGCCAGCGAAGTTGCGATCCACTTTCCCAACACCACGTCGTAGCTGTTCAAGTCGGTCAGGAACAGCAGCCCGAGAGTGCCTTCTCGCTTTTCCTCGGACATCGAATCCGCGGTGATGAACGGACCCACCAAGAGGCAGTAACCGAGGGCCAGCACGGAGAGATCCTCGAAGAGCAGGTGGCCCAGGCTGATGCTCGCCTGCATTCGGGATTGGAACAGACAAACCCAGACACAAATCCCCAGCGCTCCCACCGCTGCCGCCAGTCGCAGCCAATAGGTCTTGCTCCGCCGCGCATTCACACGCAGCTCGCGATCAACCACGGGCAAGAACGTCATCGTGGGTTACAATCTACCAAGAGACGACGGAAGTCCAAAGATCAAAGCTTTAGGAGCGCTAAATGCCCAAGGATGAAAGACGAATGCCAGGGGTGCTGGTATGCTGCAAGTTCGCCACAGGATTGAGAGCTGCGCTTGCTGTGCTCAGGAGCGGGGCGAGAATGCTCGCGCAAACCAGCCTTCGGATACTGTAGACTCGCGGCTCGCCGCCAATTCTCGGAACCGCTGGCTAAGTTGGGAGTCTGCGTAAATATAGAGCAGGAGATCGTTCAGGAGACTGCCGCCGCACCAAAAGAGGAAGAACGTGGTGTCGGCATCGGACATGAAGCTCGATCGGGTCGCCACAACGAGAGCCGTCATTAGCAAAATCCCCAACCAGGGGAACAACAGCACCCGCACCGCCGCGTCCGCTGCCGCATATTCTAACCGGCGGATCGAGATCGCCCGCCACATCGCCAGGCGAGCCACGGCAAAGCAGTCGGCCAGCAAAATCAGAGCGCTTCCGATCCCCCACGGCGCAATCCACCGCTCGTTAACCACTGCTATCAGGTAGGCCACTAGAATGAGGTTCGACGTGACGATGAGGAGGATCGGCCCGCCCAGATAGCGCCGCAGATGGAGGGAGGATCCGGTCACGATCTCATCCACCGACAATGGGGTTGATAGCAACAACTCCAGGATGCCGTCGCGCCGCAGCGCAGCAATCGGAGTCGCCCCAGCGGCGGCGGTCCACAACTTCAGCAAGAGATGAAGCCAGATCAGGATCATGATCACAGCCCCGAATGGAGGCTTGGACCGACCTGAGGATAGGATGGTGATCGCGAGGATGATGATCGCCGCCACCGTGACCAACCAGGGCCAGACCGGACTGAAGCGCCCTCGAGCCAGCAGCCAAAAGAACGGGTTTTGGTCGAGGAGCCTGCGGCGGCGTTCTTTGCCGCCGTGTCCCCATAGGCGCAGCCGGATCTGCCACGGCCTAGTCATTCCCTTTGCGGGAGCATCCCTCCAGAATCTTGGGAGGAAGAAAGATGCCGCTGCGATGAACGCCCAGGACATGCCATGCACGGCGGTCAAGGATTCCCAGAACCTCGTGTGGGAGCCCGCACCGCCGATCGCCTGAGAAACCATGGCAGAGGGCGCAAACAGTCTCAGCGCAGCGATAAGCTGGGGCGGCCCGCCTTTCCTGGCCCAAAGCTCTAACAGCGGCGTAAGAATGAACCAAAGGAAAGTCCCGGCCGCAAGGGTGAGTGCGACCGAACGCCGTGCCTGCCGGGACACGCTCGAAGCCAGCACGCCCAAGGACGCGGAGAGGAAGGTAGTAGCTAGCAGCGCCAGCGTTCCGCGCGCCACATCTCCTGCTCTGACTCCCCCTGCGAACAGCGGCAGCATGAACGCAGGCACCAACGCCATCAGCCCGTAAAGCAGGCGCAGACAGGTTCCTGCTAGCTTGCCTAACACGATGTCGTAGCCCCTAAGGTCCGTCAGCAGAAGCAAACCAAGCGTGCCGTCTCGCTTTTCGCTGCTGATACAATCGGCCGTTAGGTAACTCCCCGAAAAAGCGCTGTAAACCAGGCACAATCCGCCCAGCGTGACGAAGGCAGGTTGTCCTCCCGAGCCCACCAACGACATCGCAATGATCATCGGCAGGGAAATGAGCAATGCCACGGCCGCGATGACCATGCGGCTCCAATAGGTGCGTCCCTGCTTCGAGGCGGCGCTCAGTTCACGCCCAACTAAGGGCAGAAAGTTCATGCCGGCGCGCGCTTGTGACCCTCTCCCATGCCAAAAACGCGGGCGAAGAAGCCTCTCGATCTAGTGTAACGTTGGGTGGCAACTGTGCGGAAGTCACGGCTCAGGCGACGCGCGCTCCAGAAGATCACCGCCGCGTCCACCGCCAGCGATAGCCCAAACCAGACCAACGTATACGCCCGGCTGGAGATTTCGAGGTTTCGCCGTCGATCCATTTCCAGAAAGGAACACACCGCAGCAAAGGAGATGAACAGCAACCAAGGCACAGTCAACACCCTTCCAAGCGTTGAAGCGGCAGCCTGGCTGGCGTTGCGCGATTTCGCGGCCGACCACATCCCCGCGAAGGCAATCGCCAATACGTCCGGAAAAAGAACAGCCATGTGCACCCCGTAGAGCAGGATGATGAAGCCTCGGTCCTCGCTGGCGTCCTGGAGGCTGTCATGGCAAAAGAACACATCCGCAGCGAGGGCGGCAACCAACGGCCAGCCGAACTGGCGCCACAAGGCCCTGAGTTGCCCACGCAAAATCGCCTCGGTGTCCAGAGGAGTCGAGAGGATCAACTCCAGGGACCCGTTCCTGCGATCTTCCGCGATGCGCTGCACGACCACTACGCCAATCCAAAACTTCAGCAACCCGTGCACCACGATCGGGATGACACCGTCCATCCCGGAGTCTCGCCATTCATCCGCATGATAGAGTAAGGCCCAAAAGGTGAGCGCACCGATCATGGTCAGCGCCAACCACGGATAGGCCGGCTTGAGGCGATCCCTGGCTGCCAACCAGTAGAATGGATTCACTGACAGCATGCTCTCTCGAAAGGCCATCCGCCTCGCAGGGTCGCCATAGGCCCATCCCAGCCATCTGGTTCTCCAACGGACACCGCGCGCGGTCGCGGGACGGTCTTTCCACACGTGAGGAATGAGGAGGCTGGCCAGCGCCAAAGAGACCCACGCCAACCCGTGGGCCACCCCCACTGAAATCCAAAACCCGGTGGTCGGGACCGGCGTCATCATGCGCATTACCGTCACGGTCAACGCATACCCTGGGCTGAGCGACATGATTCCGATCGGGGGAGTCGACTGGCGCCACGCACCCCAGATGCCCCAGACCATTGGTGGCCCCAGGGCCGCGACCACCATGGCGAGTGCGGTGAACGCCGCCGTTCGGTTGGCCGCTTTCAGGATTGTCGAAAGCAGCATTCCAACCGCCAGCGAGAAGAACAGAGTATTGAGTAGAATCAGGGTCACCACGACAAACTGGCGCAGCGTAACCCCGCCCAGCAGCAGTGGCAGGCTGAGCAGGGGGAACACCGCCACCAGGCCGTAAATTCCTCGCAGCGAGGACGCGGCTAACTTCCCCAGGACCACATCCAGGCCGCGTAGATCGGTGAGGAAGAGCAGCCCAAGGGTGCCTTCGCGTTTTTCGAGACTGACGGTATCGGCGGTCTGCCGGACTCCGGCCAATAAGGCTGAAAGGAATGTTACCCAGGTCAGCGAGGCGAACACTGCGAGTCCGCGCTCGTGTCGAGGGAGTTCCTTGGCCATGATAAAGACGTAGACCCCGAGACCCAGGCCAATGAGTGCCGCCCCCAAGCGACTCCAGTAGGTCGAGGGGCGCCGGGAAGCGACGCGCAATTCACGCGCGACAATGGGCAATAAGGTCATGCTTCCATTCCGGCGCGAGCGCAGCCGTCGCCCGCCGCCAGTTCATGTCTTGTTATGCTGTACGCTGAACCGAGGCGAGTAAAAACAGCGAACCTTTTATGCCCCAACAACCCTCGAACTCCCGGGTCCGCAACCCGATTGCCTGCGCTTTCTCCCCCGCAGCGGAGATCCAACCTGGCCCCCTTAGGGTGTGCACGCGGCCAATGGCGTCCAAGCCCGAGGCCGCAATTCGCTTGGCAATGACGCCACTGCCTCGGGATACAAAGCACCGCCAAAAGGTATCAGGCCCCTCTCTCGACCTGATCATTGGCGAATGGTGCGGAAATACCGTTGCGGGGGGTTGGCAAAGTAGTGGTCTCCGTAGTTGAAATGGCCACCAAGGTTGGGGATCGTCCAGACGTCTACCCAGTCGATGAGGTTGGTTGATGTTTGGAGGAGGAATTGTGCCCCACTTTCCCCAACCAGGTCCCATGAGAAGCTTGCTTGCGGCGCCGCGCTGGGATCAGCGCCTAAGAAATAGAGATGGAAACTCGTCGTGTTGGTCGGCCCTGGCGTCGCGGGATAGAGGACCGGCGGATTGGTCGAATCGCTGTAGGACCCCCAGGATGGGGCATATATCAACGCAAAGTCCGGCGGGGGGTAAGCTCCGGAAAAGTTGAGGATGCTGTTGCGTAGCGGGCTGAAATTGATTGAAATCGGCGGCCGAATGATGCCCGGGCCCTCCCCACCGGGATTGGCGTTGATGGCACTGTTATTCGCCCAGTTGGTGGTGCCGCTGCGGGAGTAGACCTTGAAGGCTTCGTAGTTCGCGCTGAACAAAATGTCCGGCTCCTCGACCACTCTTTGCAGAGACTGTGATCGCAGTTCGTTGTTCGTAAAGTAGCGATCGACGAACAAGTTAGTCAGTGGTTGGACCAGCCTGTGGAGTGCCTGATCGTAATCCACGCGCCGGAAAGTGATCTTGTCCACTCCTGGACGGGCTGCCGTAGTCACAAATTGATCCGCATTCGGTCCCGTCCCACTAACGCCTGGCAATAGAGTCTCGACCGCGATGTGATTAGTGCTTAGGAGGTAACGCCAGCCACCGACATCATCGTGGCTGAGACCCGTGAAAAAAGTCCCCGAGAGTGGCAGGCCCTCGGCTACCGCCGTGCGAGTGGGCGCCTGCGGATCGACCGCAAGTTCGCGTGCATCCACGATGGTAACGCCTTGGGCTTGGTAGGAGGTGATGTCGTAAGTAAAGAGAGTTCCGTTCACCAACGCGGAGGGCTCTAGAGAGCCCGGATCGAAATTGCGCATGAGGACCTCGTAATTGGTGACCCCGGCTGTGTAACTAACGCCCGATGGCACGAACGTAAAACGTTGAGGCTGCGCCAAACCCATCTGCTCCAGCAGGAAGCTCAGTGCACCGGACTTCAGGTCTAGAATTCCATCGCGCGTGGCAGCGAAATTGATCAGGGACGTGTCGTTCGGGTAGTCATTCAACGCCAGCGCAGAGACCGGGGCGAGGTCGTTCAAGGTTTGAATCGCCCCCTCGACCGCCTCAACTCCATTCGATCCGAAATAATTCAGGAACGAGGCGTCATACGCGTAGGTCACCAACGGCACATTCCAACGGTATGCATGACCCACATCCACGGGGCCGCCAATTGAACTGCCATCTCGATATGACAACTCAGCACTCATCCACGGGGTGAATGGTCCCAGCAAAGCGAAGGCTGAAGCGCGTTCCTGGATAGCTCCCAAAACCAGCAACGCGAAGAGGGTCTTTATGAAACGCATGTTGAGTAGAAAGGCTGAGTTTCGACGGTTGAAGCAATTCCCAACGCGTTGATTTCCATGGACCCGGCTCTACCCAGGCGGAACGGCCGCCGGGGTGTTGGAGCCTTTGAATGGATTCCTCTCAGGAACTTCGGCGTGGGGCACGGCGCCCAAGGCGGCCCTAAGCAGCCAGTTAAATGTGGGCACCCGATGCCGCAGCCAAACCGACATAGGCTCCGGCTTGGCTCCAAGCCCCGCTTTCGGTTCCAAGGCCGTTCGTCCCAAGGAGAGGTTCTTGCAGCCCCACCCGATGGCGTCGGCAATCGTGGCGTGCAATAGGCGGAGATAGATCGGCAGCCCGGATGCCGCTGCTTCGCGATCGAAGCCGATGTAATAGGCTATGGCCGTGTCATTGTCGCGAAGGCTCGTCACAAAACCCAGGATCCGCTCGCCTTGCCGAACTACGGTGCATCGGAAGCTTTCGCCGGCAGCTTGCGCGAGTGCCGGCAGATACGTCGAGGGCAAGGTGACAAGCCGAATCGGAGCGTTTGAGTGCACCGCCAGATAGAGTTCGTGCAAACGCGTCGCCTGGGGTGCCAAGTCGCTCAGCACCTCAACGGTGCAACCGGCCGCGGTCAGTTTCTTGATCTGGTCCTTCGCGTTGCGTCGATACTTCGCATCGAGGGCTGCCAGGTAGTCTTCGTACGCCCTCCAGGCTGGTTGAATGGCTAAGACCATGTTGGGCTCGGTCTCCAGTGGGCGGTAGCTGAACCGGCGCAAGGCCTCGACATCCGGTTGTAAGCCCGTGAGGTCTTTCACCATGATGAAGTCAGATTGGCCGTTTAGCCGTTCAGCCCGCCGAATGCGGTACATCGCCTCCGCCACCGCAGGCCATAAACCCGAGGGATCCTCGTCCGGTGCGAATGCGATGCCGTTGAACCCCCAGGAGAGAAGATTGCCCGCCACCAGGATCCGTTCGCGCAGGCGCGCAGTGGCGGCCTTGGTCGCGGGTTTGAGCACTTTCTTGAGCAGCGCCGCGGGGTTCGGCGTTCTGGTCGTGGCACGCTCAGGTTGGAGTTGCTGACCAGCCACGCTCACCACTTGGGCTGCGATCGCCACCACCGGTTTTGCCTCCCGAAAGGCGATCGCATAGCGCGCTTGGATGTTCTCCGGTCCGGACTGTTCGATCACTCGCAGGATTTCGCGGCGGAGGAAGACATTGCGACTCGAGGTGACGGCGTCCCAGTGCTCTGGGTTCAAGTAGTCTACCCGATCAGCGAACACAAATCCAAACCCTGTCGGCCGCCTTCGTTCCTTGTGTCGCTGGCGCAGGCTGGAAAGGGAAGTGGCTAGGCGGCGCAATGGGCTTGGAGAGTGGCTCTTGTCTGGCATAGCGGCGAAGGATAGTTGACCTTATCCAGCTCGGTGGTTCAAGCAGATTGAGAGCGCAAAAGGACCCCGCGGAGATGGGTGGGGGTCCTGTCCTAGGCGTGGGCAAGCGGTGATCCAGAGCCCTAAGCCCGGTCCCCAACGCTTACTGAAGCTGCCAGACTCTCCAGAGCGCGGCGTTCACGCCGCTTCACCTTAGCCAACCGAGAGGGAATGGGAGTCTAGTGCCTCGCTGGCCCATTCGAGGTAAGCCGCCTTGAAGGTTCTGTTCCGCCGTGGCATCCCGACGGGGGGGCGTCCCCGCAACCACGTGCACCGGCCGCCAAATCAGCCGAGGTAGGCCGCTTACTCTGGCGGAGCGTCTGCGCGCCGCCGGACTTCCTCGACCATAGTCTGCCAGTAATTCCGCAGGAACGCCGGGTTCTGGAGTGAGTCCAAGACGTACGACCGATCGGCTCGTGATAGATCCAACGTGGCGGTCAACATCTCCTCTTGGCAGTAACCGGCCTCCGCTAAGGGCAGCCCATTCGGCTCGCGTATGAAGGACGAACCGCTTGAGGTTTGCTTGCCATCCGGGGACTCCCCGACAGTGTTCGCCACGCAATGGAAGATCTTCGAGTTCGGGCCGACTGGCTGCTGGGCCCGGCCTGAGACGCGCTTCCACGCCACCGCTTCGATTTCATCCGAGCTGCAGGATGGATGGAAAAGGATCACGGCGCCTGCCATCGCAGGGAGCCGGTAGAGCTCCGGGTGCCTCCCGTCGCGGCAAATTACCAAGGTGCAAATGATCCCGTCGATGCTGAACAAAGATAGCTTGTTCCCGCCACGGCAATGCTCTTTCTCATCCCGCCCAGCCAAGTTGACCTTGGCGTACTCATGGACGACAGAGCCGTCAGGGGCAATCACATGCGCTAGATTGAGGAGCTTGTTCGAGGTGGGCCTTAGGGTCCCTGCGATCACCCAGAGACCGTGCTTAGCGGCGGCGGCGCGAGTCGCGTCGAGGGCTGATTGGACCTGTGCCTCGTTCAATCCCAGCACATACGGGAAGTAGTAGCCGGTGAGGTTGGCCTCAGGGAACAAAACCACCCGGCTTCCAGCCTCGGCAGCCGCTTTGATATAATGCAGCGTCCGATCGAGATTGAAGTCAATCGACCGGGCCCAATGCATTTGGACACAGGAGACTCGCAGCGTCTGGGGCGGGGACATGGACATGCAAATGAGCCTAGCCGAGCGCTGGACTTGCGGGCAAACTCAACTTGTGACCGCGCTCGACAATTTGCTTCCGTCATGACCGCCGCGATCATTGTCGCCGCTGGCCAAGGCACTCGGATGGGACCGGGCGTAGATAAGCTGTTCCTCGAGGTGGCTGGAGCACCTGTGGTGGCTCATACCTGGGCGCGTTTTGACGGCGCCGCCTGCATCGATTCAATCGTGATTGTGGTTCGGCCGGGCATGGAACAGGCGTTCCGGGAATTGGCAGCTGAGTTCGGTTTCTCCAAGCCGTGGCGCCTCGCAATCGGTGGGAAGGAGCGGCAGCACTCGGTTTGGAATGGATTGGAGGCCCTTGAGCCGACCGCTGGGGTCGTTGCCATCCAAGACGGCGCGCGACCGTGCACCAGCGAGGAACAGATTCGCGCAACCATTGACGCGGCCAGGCGAACGGGAGCGGCTGTGGCGGCTCAGCCCGTGACTGACACGATCAAGGAATCGGACGATGGCAAAACGATCGCCCGCCACCTGGATCGATCCCGGTTATGGGCAGTTCAGACTCCACAGACCTTTCGCGTGGCCGTCATTCGCCAAGCGCTGGTGAAGGTCACCCAACGAGGTTTGGTCGTGACTGACGACACGGCAGCATGCGAATTGATCGGCCAGCCTGTGGCCTTAGTGGCTGGGACAACTCCGAATCCCAAGGTAACGACGCGAGGGGACCTTCCGTACGTGGAATTGCTCCTGAAAAAGATGCCCTCGCTAACCCGGGTCGATGCCGGCCTCAGGTAGGTCCGGGACAGCTTCGCAGCAGGCAAAAAGAGGTTGCCAACTCCGGGATCAAGAAAAATCCGCTCCGGCCCTTGCCAAGGATGCCGTTGTCCATTACCGTCCTGCCACAATTGTATAAGTAGTTATATCGTGGTTGTAGTATGAAAAGACGTTTGCTCTACGGCGTTCTCCTCACAGCGCTCAGTCTTAACCTCTTCTTTGGCGCCCAGGTGTACGTCCGGTCCGCCCAGGCGGCCGAAAAAGACGATGTTTATGGGAACCTGGAACTATTCACGCGCGTATTGGAGCGGGTGCGCCAGGACTACGTCGACGGGGAGAAGCTGACCTACCAGGACCTGATCTATGGTGCCCTCAAGGGAATGCTCAACACTCTGGATCCCCATAGCGAATTCATGGAGCCGGTCAAATATAATGAGCTCAAGGACGAGACTGAAGGCGTATATGGCGGTGTCGGCATCATGGTAGGGCTGCGGGGTGATCATCTAACGGTGGTGGCTCCGATGGAGGATAGCCCGGCGTTTCGAGCCGGCATCATGTCCGGAGATCGCATTACCAAGATCGATGGGAAGAGCACCGATCGAGTCAACCTGACGGAGGCCGTGAAGCTTTTGCGCGGCGAAACCGGCACGGACGTATCCATCACCGTGTTGCGGCCAGCGACGGGGGTATCCAAGGACTACAAACTCACTCGCGCGAATATTAACGTTGAGACGGTTAAAGACATCGACGGCAAAGAGGATTATCCGATTGGGGATAACCACATCGGCTATGTGCGCCTGACGCAATTCGGGGAGAAAACCTCCGGCGAGTTGGAAGAGGCTCTGAAGAAGCTGGAGAAGCAGGGGATGCAGGGTTTGATCATGGATCTGAGGGACAATCCCGGCGGTCTCTTGGATCAGGCCGCGAAGGTCTGCGAGAAATTCCTCCCGGCTCACACTTTGGTGGTTTCAACGGAAAGCCGTGATCCCAGTGAGACGCGCAAATACCTCGCCAGCGGGCACGACGTCCATCCCAACCTCCCGATCGTTCTTCTGGTCAACGGCGGCAGCGCAAGCGCATCGGAAATCGTCGCGGGATGTTTGCAGGATCTCAAACGCGCGGTCTTGGTCGGCGAACAGACATTTGGCAAAGGCTCTGTACAAAGTATCATCCCTCTTCAAGATGGCTCGGCGCTGCGGCTCACCACTGCGAAGTACTTTACCCCCAGCCACCGCGTGATCCATGAAAAGGGAATCACCCCGGATATCGTAATCCCGATGTCAGCCGATGAACTCGAGGCGGTCTTCCTCAGGCGCAGCCCGGGCGGCTTGGACAGTATTGATACTGACAAGCTGGAGAAGGCGAGGATTGCGCGGGACGTCCAATTGGATCGGGCGATGGATTTGCTCAAGGGCATTACCCTCTATACCAAGCGCGCTCCTTTCGTGGCGAAGACCGCTAAAGCCGAGAAGACAGCCTTGGCGCAGTGAGTTCCTCGCGCCTACGCGATGCTTCTTGGGGTTGAAACGTCCTGCGACGAAACCAGCGTCGCGGTGGTTCACGATGGGGTGGTGCGTAGTTGTTTGGTATCCTCCCAGGTCCAAATGCACTCGGAGTATGGAGGGGTGGTCCCCGAATTGGCGAGCCGTGAGCATTTACGCAACCTTCTGCCGCTTGCTCGTCTGGCGCTGCGAGAAGCACAGGTCGATGCTTCCGATCTTACCGCCGTTGCCGCAACCCGTGGACCCGGCTTGCCAAGCGCCCTGCTCATAGGACTCAAGGCCGCGCAGGGTCTAGCCTACGCCTTGGAGACACCGTTCTGGGGCATCCATCATCATGAGGCCCATCTCTATTCGTCTTGGATTAGCGGGACCCCCGCGCGAGCTGATTTCGCTTCCTTCCAGCCGAACGTCTCGTTAATCGTCAGTGGAGGCCATACGTGGTTAGTGCACGTCGACAGCGAACTGAACCATCGCGTGCTGGGCTCGACCGTGGACGATGCTGCCGGCGAATGTTTCGACAAGATCGCCAAGTTGATCGGCTTGCCCTATCCGGGAGGTCCGGAAGTTGATCGGCTCGCCGAGGGTGGCGATGCCCAGGCGTTTACCTTCCCACGCCCAATGCTGAATGATCCCAACGACGACTTCAGCTTCAGTGGCTTGAAGACCTCAGTACGCTATTACGTGCGTGACCACCCCGAGGTGATCGAGCGGCAGGGGTCGTTGCGTAATCTCTGCGCCAGTGTGCAGGCGGCAATCGTCGAAGTCCTGGTTTCGAAGACGATCCGTGCGGCGAAGCGGCTCGGAGTTCGGTGTGTTAGTGCCTCTGGGGGTGTGAGTTGCAATCGAGCCCTACGGCGAGATTTGGCCACCGCCTGCACGCGGGCAGGGATTAGCCTGAGATTGGCCGAGCGCAACCTCTGCACTGACAATGCCGCAATGGTTGCGATCCTGGCTGAGCGCAAACAGCTAGCGGGATTTGAGCCAACGCCGCTGGATGCGGAGATTGAGCCCAATTGGCCTTTGGATTGCGCCGCGTGACTTGACCGCTCCGGGCCCATGGATCGTCTTTGAAGACGTGACCTTGCGCATTGGCGACGCCTTAGCGTTCGGCGGGCTCCGCTGGACCTGGAACCGGGGGGAGCAATGGGCAGTTCTCGGTCCCAACGGATCTGGAACATCTTACTTTGCTTCTGCGGTTGCCGGCCGGTTGCCAGTTGCAGCGGGAGAAATTCACCATCGGTTCGATCTCGCCAACTCAGGGCTTGCGCCGGAGAACGCGGTCGGCCTGCTTTCACCCCAGGTGCAACGTGCGCTGGCGATGGAAGAGGCGTCTTTCTATCAGTCGCGCTGGAATAGCGGGATCGGGGAGGGGCGGCGGACCGTGGGCCAGTTTCTTTCTCCGCAGAGTGTTTTTGACATCAACCCTTATGAAATCGGCGCAGGGAAGGCCATCCCCAGCACTTTTCGACACGAACGACGTGCCTTAGTTGGAACCCTAGGCGTCGAGGCGCTCTGGAGGCGCAAGCTGGCGTTTCTATCCAATGGGGAACAGAGGAAGGTCCTGCTTGCGTATACTCTTCTGCGTAAGCCTCGATTGTTAATCCTTGATGATCCCTTGGGAGGACTGGACGGCCCATCGAGGACAGTGGTGCTCGGGTTGGTGCGGAGGCTTATGCGCGCGGGGCTGCCAGTGTTGATCGTAGCCAGCCGTTCCGACGAAATCCCTCCGGAGAGCACTCACTTGCTTCTGGTCGATGGCTTGCGCGTGGTGGCTCAGGGGGACAAGGCGGCAATGCTCGAGCTACCTCTTGCCCGGAGTTTGGGAGGGGCGGGCCCGTGTCGATTGGGCCGTCGAGCACTAGTTCCGCCCGCGGTTCTGCCGCAGAACCATTGTAATGAGGCCCCAGTGCTGGAGCTAGACGGGGTTAGCATTCGAGCAGGCCGGAAATGGATCTTGCGCGGCGTCGATTGGACCGTGCGTCCGGGCGAGAATTGGGCCTTGCTCGGTCCAAATGGTTCTGGAAAAACCACTTTGCTCGGTTTGCTGCAAGGTGACCATCCGCGGGCCCACGCCCTCGAGATTCGGCTTTTCGGAAGCAAGCCGGGAACAAGGTGGTGGCGGACTCGACGGCGAATCGGCTGGGTCTCACCTGAACTCCACTTTCATTATCCAGGTGGATGGAGTTGTCTCGACGTCGTGTGTTCCGGCTGGTTTAACACGCTTGGCTTGTTCCGTCGCTGCAATCGGAGTCAACGCAGCGCCGCCCGGCGATGGCTGAGGCGTGTTGGTCTGGGTTCTGAAGAGCGCGCCGATTTTGCCCAGCTCGCGCTGGCAGAACAGCGGCTGGTGCTCTTGGCGCGCGCGGTGGTCAAGGGACCTGCCTTACTGTTGCTTGACGAGCCGTGCCAGGGTTTGGACGGCGGTCGTCGCGACCTGGTTCTGGCGGCGGTTGACCACGTGGTGGAATCCACCGGCGCGAGCCTCATCTATGTGACCCATTACGCCCAAGAAATGCCCTCCTGCATTACCCACATCCTAAGGCTCAGCAACGGCCGGGTGGTTTCGAAGGGGGGATCGTGAGACTGAGGCGGGAACTTTTCGCAGGGTCGTAGCTCTCATCATTACGGGCACATAAATGGCGCCTGACTTGCCATTCGAAGAACTTGTGGACGCTCATTACACTCCGCTGTTCCGCTTCGCCCTCAGTTTGTCTGGCGCCGAAGCGGATGCGTGTGATTTGACGCAGCAGACGTTTTATCTCTGGGCTACCCGAGGCCACCAACTGCGTGACCTTACCAAGGTGAAGACCTGGCTATTTACCACGCTCTACCGGGAATACCTCTCCCGCCAACGCAGGGTGGTAAGGTTCCCACATCAGCAGCTAGAGGAAACCGAAGCGGAACTGCCAGTCGTGGCCCCCCCAAACGCCAGCCGTGTGGACGGGAAACTGGTGCTGCAAGCGCTGGCGGGAATGGCGGAGACCTTCCGAGCGCCTATCGCCCTTTTCTATCTTGAGGACTATTCTTATCAGGAAATCGCCGAGGTTCTTGAGGTTCCCGTCGGAACCGTCAAATCACGCATTTCACGCGGCCTCGTTCGCTTGCAGGCGCTGATGGCCGACGAATCATCGCGGACCTCCGTGGCCGCTGGCAGGGAGTCCCATGACTAGGGAACAGGCCCAGCAAATCCTCCTCCGTTTTCGGCCCGAGCGTCCGGACGCAGGTGATCTGGAGCTGGAGACCGCGCTCGGTTTGGCCAAACAGGATCCTGAGTTGAGCGCCTGGCTCGAACGAGAGTTGGCTTTTCAGTGCAGCGTACGAGGATCGCTTCGATCGATCGAGCCTCCCTCCGATCTTCGGTCACGTATCCTGGCCCAGCAGGTGATTAGGCGGCCGAGGTTTGGCTTATCGCCCGGCTGGTTCGCCGCGGCGGCAAGCCTACTCTTCTTGGCAGTGATTTGGAGTTCTTGGGCTCTTTGGCACCGTCCCAACATCTTCGCTGCCTATCGTCAGCGAATGGTCCGAGAAGCGGTTCTGAACTATCGGATGGACATCCTCACCAATGACCTGCCGTCAATCCGCGATTACCTGGCCCACCATGGAGGCTTGGGCGATTACGTGTTAAGCCGCGGGCTTCAGCAATTGCCCGGGGCCGGTGGCGCGGTGCGCAAGTGGCGCAACGAGCCGGTGACTATGGTCTGCTTCAATGCCGGCCGAGCGGGCGATCTTTACCTCTTTGTTGTGAACCGAAATGTTGTTCCGGGTTTTCCGGCCACCCCTACGCCGCAACTGGAGCAGGTTGGCAAGCTGATGACGGCTAGCTGGGTTCTTGGCAATGAGGCTTATCTATTGGCCGGAGTCGGCGACGCTTCGTATCTGGGCAGCTTCCTGAAGTAGGCCGAGTGGGAGGAAGGAATTGTGTGCTTCGGAGCCGGTTGACAGACACAGATGGCGCTCTTATGCTCACGATGCAATTTGCTCTTCGTGAAAACCCGAACCGGAGCCCCTGCGGAGGAGTCCACAGCGCGAGCAGCGCTGTCCGGTGGTTTTACCCTGATCGAGCTGCTGGTCGTCGTGGCAATCTCGCTGATTCTGGCCAGCATGCTTCTGACGGCGCTGGCAAAGGCAAAGACCAAGGCCCAAGGGATTGTCTGCCAGAGCAACCTCCGACAACTCACCCTCGCTTGGAACCTGTACGCAAACGACAACTCCGATCGTTTGGTCTATAACCTAGGTGGCGGCAGTGCTAAGAAGTCGCTCTCGGCCCCGCTTGACCACAACTGGGTGAACAACATTCTCGACTGGAATTTGACCACGGACAACACCAATCGGGCTTTCGTGAAGACGTCCAAACTGGCTCCCTTCGCCGCCAACTCGGTGGAGGTCTACCGGTGCCCCGCCGATTTTGTCCTCAGTGAAACTCAGCGCGACGCCGGCTGGTCAAGCCGTGTTCGCAGCGTTTCCATCAATGCTATGGTCGGAGATCCAGGCGAGAACTTGGTGAACGGTACCAATATTTTCAATCCCGACTACCAGCAGTTCCTCCGCTTAGCGGACATCCCAGCGCCTTCCCAGATCTTCGTATTCATCGAGGAACATCCCGACAGCATCGCCGACGGTTATTTCCTGAATCGTCCATACGATCACGAGTGGACCCACCTGCCGGCCTCCTATCACAACGGCGCTGTGAATCTTACTTTTGCGGACGGCCACGCGGAGCAGCATCGCTGGCTCTGCCGCTCCACCACGCCTCCCTCCAAGCCCGACGCTGCGTCGCTGCCGCTCCCGGTCCCTCCGGGAGACCGGGCCGATTTCTCCTGGTTGATGCGTCGTACGAGCTACGATCGCCCGGGGAGTTGAGCCCACGAGGGCCTCAACGGGTAGCCTGGGATTCCGTCCACCGCACTGCGTAGCGTATCAATTCCGCGGAGGTTTGGACCTGGAGTTTTCGTTTCATGTTCACGCGATGGACCTCGACCGTCTTGACGCTCAAGTGCAATTGGCTGGCGATATCCTTCGAGCTCTTCCCAAGCCCGATGGCTTGAAAAACTTCGAACTCACGATCAGTGAGGGTTTGAAGTGGGGAATCACCACCGTGAGTGCGAGCGCCCGAGAAGCCCTCGAGGATGCGGGCGGACATCCTCTCGCTCACGTAGATCTTGCCGCTGAGCACTTGGCGGATTGCGGTCATAAGACACTGGCCGCCCTCCTGCTTCATGATGTAGCCGCGGCCCCCGGCCCGCAACACCCGTTCGGCGTACAGCGCTTCATCGTGCATTGAAAGGACCAGGACCGGCAGATCCGGGCGTAGGGCCTGAAGGTCTTTGATGAGTTCCAGCCCATTCTTGCCGGGCAGAGATATATCGGCGATCACCAAGTCGGGCGCGTGATTGCGGACTCCGTCCAGAGCTTGGCTCGCGCTCTCAGCTTGGCAACAGACGCAAAGGTCGGGCTCGTGCGTGATCAATTGCACCAACCCGGCCCTCATGAGCGGGTGGTCATCGACCACCAGCACTTGCGTTGGAGGCTTCTTCTGGCTGCGGTTGGGTTTGAGAGGCATCTACTTGGGGATTCTCCAGGAGCAGACCACCGCCGTGCCACGCGGTTGGCGCCGGCTGATCTCGAGTGTCGCACCGATGGCCCTCGCCCTGAAGCCCATGATCCGCAGCCCCATACCGCCCGTCGACGGCATTGGCGAGGGAAGCCCGGAGCCGTCGTCCTCAACCTTTAGCGTAACCAGCCCGGCTTGCTCCGTCAGCGAGAGTGTAATCTGACCCGCCTGCGCGTGCTTAAGCGCGTTGTTCATGGCCTCTTGCGCAATGCGAAAGAGATGGTTGGCGGGGGCTGCGTCGGCCACAAGCACGGGCTCAGGGCACCGCAACTCGCAACGGACGCGATAAAGGCTCGCAGTATTGCTGGCCATGTCCTGCAGCGCGGCCATCAGGCCATTGGGGTCCGCCGCAACCGGCGATAGTCCCCTTGCAAGAGCCCGTGTCTGGCTAATGGCCTCGCGGACGTGCTTGCTAATGGTCGCCACCTCGGCGGCTGCCGCTTTCGATTTTTCGGCCAGCTTTTGTTCCAGCACTCGGCTCATCAATTCAATTCCAGCTAAATGCTGGCCGAGCCCGTCGTGGAGGTCCTGTCCGATACGCTGCTGCTCACGACCGCTAATCTCCAATATTTCCGCTTCCAGTCGACGGCGCTCCGTGACGTCTCGTTGGATCGAGACCCAGTGCGAGATCTGACCAGCCTGATCACGAACGGGGGTAAGTTGCCAGCCAACAATCCGTTTGGATCCTCCCGCGGGTTCGACCGTGCCCTCACCGAGCAAGGGTTGGCCGTTTGCGAACGCTCGGTCGAACCGGTCGAATTCTGGCATTACCGCCCTCAAAACTCCGAACCCCTTGCCTACAACCTCGTCCGGGGTGAGGCCTGTGAGGCCTTTAAACGATAGGTTCGCGTAGACGATGCGCGGTTCAGGAACCTCCGCAGTTGTGATTAAGACTGCATCCTTGGCCTGCTGGACTGCCGCCTGGATCAAGCGCAACTGCTCCTCAGCTGCGGCTAGCTTGCGATCCCGCTCTATCTGCTGGACTACCCGCCCGACAACCGTAGAAAGCAGTTCGAGGAACTGGCCGTCCTTGACCATATAGTCAAGAGCCCCCCGCTTCATCATTTCCACCGCCACTTTCTCGTCGCCTTGGCCAGTGATAACCAGGAACGGGGCGCGGCAGCCAGCTTCCGCTGCCAGCTCCACTAACTTGAGACCGGGCATGTCGGCCAACTTCAGATCCAGGAGCATGAGGTCGGGCCGCGCGTGTTTCAGTGCGACCAAGGCATCTGCCCCCGAGGCTGCGGACCAGGTGGCATACCCCTCTCGTCGTAGGGCCTTCTCGATGAGTCGGAGCAGGCCCCGATCGTCATCAACCACCAAGATCCGTGCAGGTAGAGGAGGAGTGGCCATCAGGAATGGGGCGACCGGCCAGCGAGACTACTTTGGGTGGGCGACCCGCGTTTTAGTTGCCATGGTTAATGTCAGGCACCTGCACCAGAGTGATGAAAAGGCCGAGCTGGCGGATCGCGTCGGCGAACTTGGTGTAGTCGACAGGCTTAACCAGGTAATGACTGCAACCCATCATGTGGCAGCGTTCAACCTCGCGCGGGTCGTCGGTCGTGCTCAGCATGCTCACGGGCAGCTTTCGAAGGTTCGGATCCTGTTTGATCTGGCGTAGCACCTCAACCCCGTCCACTTTGGGCATGCGGATATCCAACAGGAGGAGGTAGGGGGTGTCGGGCTGACGGCTGCGGCTAGGGTCTCGCTGGAACAGGAAATCCAATACCTGCTGCCCGTCGGTGAACCGCTCGATCTTGTTGGTCAAGGCAGCTCTGACCAAATTCTTCTCGATCAACCTCGCGTGCCCATCGTCATCCTCGGCGATCAGTATGACCACTTCGCGTTTCACGCCCTTGTCTATGCATTATTTGCTCTGCGCTTGGCAAGGAAACAAAGAAGCAGCTCCCCTGGCCCGGGGTAGATTCAACCCAGATACGACCATTCTGGCGCTCCAGAATGCGCTCAGCGATCGCCAATCCTAGGCCTTCCCCTTCCGCCAAATCGGGCTCCAGGCGGTGGAAGATCTCAAAGACCTTGTGCTGGTGCTCGCGTGCGATCCCGATTCCGTTATCCCGCACCGCATAGATGCACTTGCCGCTCTCGATGCGACCGGAGACCGTGATTTGGCCCGGGCGCCCTTTAGCCAAGTACTTGATGGCGTTGTCGATCAAGTTGCTGAAGACTTGCCCAATCTGGGTAGCATCGCCTTGGCAGTCGGGCACCGGTTCCAGGGCTATCGTGGCGGCGGCGCGCTGGACCTGGAACTCCATCGAGTGCACGATGGACTGCAGCATGGCGTTGATGTCCAGGCGCTCGATGCGAAGTGCGGCTCGTCCCAGGCGCGAGAATCGGAGTAATCCGGCTAGAAGGTTGTCGATTTTAACCACACTGGAGAGGATGTACTCAATCGCCTCCGGGACGTCCTCGTCCAATAAACGGGAGATTTCCTCTGAGAGCGCGTGTTGATCGGGTCCTCCTAGCCCCCCTTTGAGCTCGGTGCAGGCGCGAGCCAGTTCCTGGCTGAAACCTTGGATGTTCACCAACGGCGAGCGCAGATCATGCGAGGCCACATACACGATCGTCTCCAATTCCTTGTTTTTCTCCGCTAGTGAACGTGCCATCTCGGCAAGCTTCGCCTCGGCTTCTTTCCGGACCGTGATATCTCGGACGATCCCGGTGAACATTCGCCCTCCAGCCAACCGCACCTCGCTGATGGAGAGGTCCATCGGGAAGGTCGACCCGTCCTTGCGTTGGCCCACCACCTCGCGTCCGATTCCGATAATGCGGGCGTGGCCCGTGCGGAGGTAATTGGCCAGGTAGCCATCGTGTTCCTCGCGCTGGGGCGATGGCATAAGCATCGAAACATTCCGGCCAAGCACTTCGGACGGACCATAGCCGAAGATCCGCTCCGCTGCCGGATTAAACGAATCGATGCTTCCCCGATCGTTGATGGTGATGATGCCTTCGACGGCGGTATCGAAAATTGCCCGCAACCGTTCCTCACTGTCACGTCGCGCGGTCTCCGCGCCCTCGGTTTTGCTACCGAGGATCGCCTGGTGGGTTTCACACAGTCTGACCGATTCGGCTTCCAAGAGCCGGAGGCGCTCAAGCAACTCGGCCTTGGTCATGCGCTCTGGCGTTTTCACGAGCTGAGATGGCCGCGGTAGCGAAGCTGGCACCGAGCCCGGCCACCGGTGTCTGCGTCGCTGGTTGCGCTGCGCGTTCTAGACCCGGGATGGAACATCAAGGATGGCTCAGGCGACGGGCAGTTGTGCACGATACTCGGTGGGCGACAAACCGGTGATCTTCTTGAACACGCGGTTGAAATGGGTCAAGGACTGAAAGCCGACCTCGAAAGCGATCTCACTGATCCGCAGATTAGGATTGAGGGCAAGATTCTTCGCCTTCTCAATGCGGACCCGCGAAACGTAGTCGGTGAAATTGATTCCAGTGCTTTTCTTGAAGACTTTGCAGAAATAGAACGTGCTGGTGTTCACCGCCTTAGCAACCTGACCCAAGGAGAGATCCTCGGCCTGATGCTCTTGGATATAATCCTTTGCTTTGGTAATCATGGTCGGCTCGGGATGGGACTGGTGCACCACCACCTGGTTGCTGACCATGGCCAAATGCTGAGCGAATATTGCCAGGAGTTTGACAATGGCGTCATGTTCTTTTGGTCCGAGGACACGCGAGTCGAAATATGCCCTCTTTAACTGTTCCTTGTCCACTTCAACTCCCCAGGCGGTGACCAAGCGGGCCACTCGGTCGTATTGCGTGGTGCTCGGCTTCTTGCGGAAGACCTGGCCGGTTTGAAGGAAGCCGATTAGCCTCTCCCCTAAACGCACCGGCACGGCCGTTTCGCAGAGACCCGAAGGGCAGGTGACACTGCGGGGGTCGTGAGTGGCGGCTTCAGAGAGGCGCTGCTGAGTTTGTAAACAGGCGGCGCAAGCGCTGCTCTTGCGGGCGACCATTGAGCAATATTGGTTTTCGTTCTTGGCTCCGTGGTAGGGCAGTTGCCATGAATCCACCGGACGCAACGTGATCGGCAGGCCGGTCATATCCATGAAGGCGCGGGCATAATCTTGGTAGATTCGGGAGGTGCAGAGGGCCTCGATCACATTCTTTCCGTTGGAGTTCATAGGCAATATTGAGACAGGAGTTGGGGAGCTGGAGTTGAGCAACAAACCGCCAGCCTGATGGAGGCGGGAACGATCATCCTTTGCTGGAATCGCATGCAAGAAGTGGCCACTACCATTTCTTGCTTAGCATTTGTTGTTTGCACGGGTCCAACTTATGGCAAAAAAGGGTGACCTCACAATTGGGGCGCTCCCTGATCCTTGCCTCGGGCCTTCGACTAGGTCGGCTAAGCAAAACCCCTAGACGGAACTTCCGGCAACCGAGGGAGGGTCCCAGGAGGCGGGCCCGATTCTCGCGAGTTTCCAGCGGCCTACTGCCCGCCCTCTCCGCGGTCCCTAGCGGGCGAAGTTCGCTTAAGACCGCTTCGTCAGTAGCCGTCTTAATTGGGAAATCGGAGAATAAAGCATACGACTTGCGCAGGAACCATAGGCCTGGCCAAAGGGCTGCCTGCTGGCGAGCTTGTTGCTACTCGTGGCCGATCAACGGCCGTGAAGACTTACGCACCAGAGATGCTTGTCAGTACGAATGAAAATATCCCCTCCCGCAACCGCCAGCGACGCGATCATCGGTTCGCCGATCGAGTTCACGGCTAGAAGTTCGTATTTGGGCCCAACTCGCAACACGAAGACGTCCCCGCTCCGGTTGGCCAGGTAGAGGCGGTCGCCTGCGACCAGCGGTGATGAGAACGACGAACTCCGTGCGCCCTTGGCCGGGAGCCGTTCGCTCCATACTCTGGCGCCCGTGCGCTCGTCGAAGCACTCCGCGACGCCGGTGGTGTTAAGCAGGAAAATGTATCCTCCGGCCAACACTCCTGAACCCACGCACCCCTCGCTATTGGCGAGCGCTTTGAGCCAGAGGCGGTGGCTGGCAGTGACGTCACCGCGGCCACCGGGGTGGAGCGCCAGCAAGGTATTTCTAAAACCGCTGGCGGTCAACGCAACCAGGCCATCGCCAGAAAAGGTGGAATTGTAGATGCCGATGTTCGGCCCGTCGCAGCTCCAGAGCTGTTCCCCCGTCCTGGGCGCAAATCCCATCAAGCGCAACGGGAGCGCCAGCACCAACTCATCCCCGTCCGGTGTGTGCACGATCAGCGGTGTGTCCCAGGAACCAGCGATCTCGGAGAGCGGGGTCATCTTCACGCCCGGGCTCGCGCTCGAAGGACCCCCGAACTGCTCCGCTCGAACTGTAGCGGGTATGGGCGGAATCTCGTAGCGCCAAACCGTCTTGCCGGTTCTCTTGTTCAACGCGATCACGAAACTTCGCTCTCCTGGGCCGAAATTGAGCAGGCATAGGTCCCGATAGAGGACCGGAGAGGACGCATAACCCCACTGGTGCTTCTGGCTGCCCAAATCCCTGCGCCATAACTCACGCCCCTGGAAATCGAGGCTGAACACCCCGGCCGAACCGAACCAGGAAATGACTCTCTCACCATCGGTCACGGGTGAGGGCGTGCATCCAGGATTGTCGGGGTGGGTTGGCTCTTTATTGGTCCAGATCACCCCGAATTGCCATAGGACTAAGCCATTGTTGCGATCGAAGCAGATCAGCCCGCGCCGATTTTCCGATTCAACAGCCTGTGTAACGAAAACCTTCCCGTCCCAGATTATGGGAGTAGAGTTGCCGCGGTCAGGCAGTGGCGAGGTCCATCGGATGTTTTCATTCGTGTTCCAATGAAGCGGTAGCTCGGTTTCGGTAGCGATTCCGTTGCCGCCGGATCCGCGCCAAGCGGGCCAATTTGCAGCTGACATCGAGAACGGAAGCGCGAGCGCGAGCAAGCAAACTGCGCGGTCGATCCCTGATCCGCCCGCCATGAGCTTTGCTTTTCTAGGAGCCAAGGTCGGACGTGCCATCGAAGTGGTCTGCCACAGCATTGTCGTTTGGAACAGACAAAATGCGATTGTGTCACTGCCGGTCTGCCGGATTAGATCGACAACATCACTCGGCCCGTTGCATGATAAGCACATGCAAGCAATTCCAGGGGTTACCGCACGGCTCGGTGTGATTGTGGCTGGCCTGGCTCTCGGCGGGTTGAATCTTCATGGAGCGGAGGCGGGTCTGGGAGCGCTGGAAGGTCGGACTGACGTTGGCAATCCAAGCAAGCCCGGTTCGGTGGAATTCGATGCCGGCACCGGCCGGTATCGCATCAGCGGCGGTGGGGAGAACATGTGGTTTACCAACGACAGCTTTCAATTCGTCTGGAAGCGTGTTTCGGGCGATATCACGCTCGCGGCGGATGTTTCATTTGCGGGGACCGGTGGTAACGCCCATAGAAAAGCCTGCGTGATGGTTCGCCAGAGCCTGGATAAGGATGCGGCCTATGCAGACGCGGCTCTTCACGGCGACGGCCTCACCTCTCTCCAGTACCGCGACGGCCAAGGTCAGACGACGCGTGAGGTCCAATGCAATGTCGCTGCCCCCCGCCGCCTCCGACTCGAGAAGCGAGGCAATTACGTCTCCATGTCGATCGCCCGAGGGGCGGAGGACCTCCACCCTTCCGGCGGTGCGGCCCGGTTGGTTTTGGAGGATCCCTATTATGTCGGCTTCGGTGTTTGCGCCCACGACGATAAGGTGTTGGAAACGGCCGTTTTCTCGAACGTTACTTGGAACGAGGATCATCCTGGCACGAAGCCCACACTGTTGAGCACCTTGGAGGTGATTCCCATCGCTTCGCGCGACCGGCGAGTCGTCTATTGCACAACCAATCATTTGGAGGCACCCAACTGGGTCCCGGACGGCGCCTCCTTGATTTACAACGCCAGAGGCCACCTATATCGGATGGCACTGACCAACGGTACTCCAGAGGAGATCGATACCGGTTTTGCCAACCGATGTAATAATGACCACGGCATCTCCCCTGACGGGACGCAGTTGGTCATCAGCGATCAATCTCAAGAACGCAATTCCGTGATCTATATCCTTCCCATCAGCGGCGGCACCCCGAGAAGGATTACCAAGTTTTCGCCCTCCTACTGGCACGGCTGGTCTCCCGATGGCAAGACCTTGGCCTATTGCGCTCAGCGCAACGGCGAGTTCGACGTTTATACCATCTCCGTCGATGGTGGAGACGAAACGCGGCTTACCACAACGCCGGGTTTGGACGACGGCCCTGAATACTCTCCGGACGGCCGTTTTATCTATTTTAATTCGATCAGGAGCGGCTTGATGCAAATCTGGCGGATGCGGCCCGACGGCTCAGCGCAAGAACAGGTGACGTCTGACGATTACAACAATTGGTTTCCACACGTTTCACCTGACGGCAAGTGGCTGGTGTTCCTTACCTATGACAAGACGGTCACTGAGCACCCCGAGAATAAAGACGTTATGCTGCGTATGATGCCATTACAGGGCGGTAAAATCGAAGTGCTCGCCAAGTTGTTCGGAGGGCAGGGGACCATCAACGTCCCTTCGTGGTCTCCGGATAGCCGGCGTCTGGCTTTCGTGAGCTACCAGCTTGCCCCTTGATCTGCCCGATTTCCTACACAATCTGCTCATGACCATCGATTCCGGACCTCGTGGACTCTGTATCATCGGCCTCCTGGTTTCCGCGTGCTGGCTTCACGCCGCGGACCCGGATCTCGAGAACTGGGCGCTCCTCAAACGTATGCAGCCAAAGGGCTACGTCTGCCACCGTGCCGCTACGCCCATCAAGATTGACGGTGAACTCGATGACTCTGCTTGGGCGACGGCTCCCTGGACGGAGGACTTCCAGGATATCCAGGGCGGTGCCCGCCCCGCGCCGCGGTTTCGCACCCGGGCGAAAATGCTCTGGGACGAGGAGTTCTTTTACATCGGCGCGGAGCTTGAGGAGCCGCATGTTTGGGGCACGCTCACCAAGCGCGACTCGGTCATCTTCCAAGACAACGATTTCGAGGTGTTCATCGATCCGAACGGCGACAATCTGGAATACTACGAGTTTGAAATGAACGCGCTCAATACGGTTTGGGACTTATTCCTTCCCAAGCCCTACAAGGACCTTGGCAAGGCGAACAACGCCTGGGACATCGCAGGTCTCAGGACTGCGGTGCACGTGGACGGTACGCTAAACCAGTCAAACGACACTGACCGCGGGTGGACGCTGGAAATTGCCTTTCCCTGGCGTGCGCTGGCTGCCTATGCGCGCTGTGTTTGCCCGCCGCGGGACGGGGACCAATGGCGTGTGGATTTCTCCCGAGTGGAATGGCAGATTGATATCGTCGATGGCCATTACCGGAAGAGGCCCGGTCTTAAGGAGGATAATTGGATTTGGTCGCCGCCGGGCATCGTCGACATGCATCGACCCGAGCGGTGGGGCTATGTGCAGTTCTCCACCAACACAACTGCTCAGGCACTCTTCCGGGCTGATTCGACTTTGCCGGTACGCGATCTCCTGATGGGACTGTATTACGCGCAAAGGAGTTTCCGGGCGGCCCATGGCGCTTACGCCTCGAACGTCGCGGACCTCGCGGTCGGGCCACTGACCCTCGGACCTAAAGCCGTAATCCCTCAAATCGCCGTCACCGAGAAGGGCTACGTTGTTTCTATCGAGGCTCAGGTAGGCGGAGGGGTGAGGGAGCGCTGGCATGTCCGGGAGGATTCCCGGCTGTGGCACGACTGAGGTCGCGCTACAGATAAGGCTCGATGAGCTTGCGCTCCTCGGGCTTGAGCCGCGAGAGCGGGATACGCTGCGCGGCGACCTTCGCCAGGTTGGTCCGGCCCGAAGCGCCGAGCACCGCCACTCGCACCGCTTGCCAGCCTGGCAATACCGTGCCCCAGTCCAGGTCCAATCCGTCGTAGAGCTCGCGGGCTGCCACCACGTCATTGAGCCTCAGGTTGGCCAAGGCCAAAGTGGTTCGATATGCGAGGAAGTTCGGATGCTCCTTGTACATCTCCTGGCTGGCTTGTTTGGCCTTATCCACGTCCTCGTTTAACAGCAGATTCAGGTAGGCGAAATCATTTCTTGGCTCTTGGTCGCGGGGGAAAGCCTTCTGCATCTCACGCATGATCTCTCTCAAGGCAGTGGTATTGCCTTCCTGCTCCGCTAAGCGAATGAGCGCCGTGTAGGCGAGATGGGAATAGTCGCGATCGTTGACTAAACGGCGCCAGGCCTTCGAAGCCTCGGAGAAATCTCCGACTCGCTCAGCGTATTGGGCGACGTAAAGCCACACGTTCGGTTGGTCGCTCGCGCCCAAGTGCACTCGACGCCAGGCCAGTTCGGCTTCGTCCGAATGTCCCAACTCTTTGGCCGACCGCGCCTTGAACAGATCCAGCATGATTGGCTCCAAAGGCACGCGAGGTTGGTCAAGGATCCTACTAACCTCTTGCCAGCGACCAAGTGCGGCCAAGGCGTCCAAACGCACGAGTAGCAAATCCTGACCCTTGAATGCCGTTTCCTCGTTCAAAATGTCGAGCGTCCGCGCGTACTCACTCTGCCGGTTGAGCCATCGGCCCACGAAAACCAGGTCCTCAGGCTCGGCCTTGGAGTAAGTGCCAACCACGTTCGCAATGATCGAGGCGCGAATCTCTGGGTGCCAGCCTAACCGCAGGCTCTCCGCCAAAAGGCGATCCTCAGTGTGCCCCAGGGGATGTTTCTCCAGTCGCTTCATGGTTTCCTCCGCATCGTCACGCGGAAGGTCCGGCATGCGCGCCAAAAGTCGCAACGCCTCCAGGCTCGCAGCGTCATTCGCGTTGGCCAATTCATGCATGATCCGCCGGCCCTCGATCTCATCCACTACCTCACCTGAAGCCGCCAACAAACGGGCTAACATGAGCTTGAGAGATTGGTTCCCAGGCTCCATCGCGAGCGCTTTTCGGCAGTAATCTTTTGCGCGCAAACCGTCCTCTTTAATGACATAGAACTCTGCCGCCAGCCGAAGCGTGGCCGGCGTGTTGGGGTCGTTCGCCAGCAGCCACTGGAGTTGGTCGGAAGCGGCAGCCATCTCTCGGTGAGCGAGCGCAAACTCGCCAAAATCCCGACGATCCTGAGCGGTGGCCTGCCCGGTCGCCAAAAGTTGCCGATAAAACTCGAGCGCGTCGCGAAGGTTCTGTCCGCTTTCCAGACGCGCCACCAACCGCAACGTGCGATAGTCCCCAGGGCTGAGTTGATAGGCTGCCTGGGCCTTCTTCATCGCTTCGATCCAGTTGCGCCCGTCTAGATCCTTCTCGGCGGCGGCCACGATGGCATGAGCGCGCCAGGTTTTAAGCCTCTGGTAAATAGGCGGACCGGCAAACAGCGCGAGCAGCGCCAACCCCGCTAATAGACCCAAGATACGAACGACACGAGGCTTGAAAAGCAGAGTTGGGACAGGTTCGAGCTCGCCTTCAGCCGTCGGCGTTGGTGGCGGCGACTGCCGATGGGGGCGCACCGGCTGAGGTGTTGAAGAAGCCTTCGAGCTCGGCTGGTGGGGATCTACTGCCGGCGTGACGGAGATGTCCGCCGGCGCGGGGGAGCCAAGAGAGCGAGGGCTCCGCCGACTCGGATTGGTGGCTAACGGCCCCCCGGAGGCAGGCGGCGTCCCATGCGGCGACGCCGAGAGGCCTGCTGAATCAGCGCTTTCCGGACGGCCTTGAGTGGGTGTTGAATCAGGCGGGACCGCTGACGCATCACCGGCGCTCCCGAGCGGAGATCCGAGCGATTTGGCTTTGCGCGGCTTAGGATCCGGCGGCATAGGCGGCAGCAGGAGCGGTCACCCTCGTAGGGTAACATCATTCCCGGCAGGAACGCAAACTACCGGAGCCGACTACTCTCGCCCCCGCCCTGCTTCGAGATGCCTTGCGATTGGCAACCTCAGCTGGCGTCGTGTTAGCGCCCTAGTTTTTGCCGCTCTCGATCGAGAGCAATTCGATATCGAACAGGAGAGTGGCGTCGGGTTCTATTCCCGAGCCCGGAGGACCCCCTCTTTCGCCGTAAGCCAGCGTGCCGGGAATAAACAACTGCCACTTCGAGCCCACGGGCATTAACTGGAGGGCCTCAGTCCAGCCGGGAATCACACCATTGACGGGGAAGGTGGCCGGCTCGTTGCGTTTATAGGAGCTATCAAACTCAGTGCCGTCAATCAACGTGCCCCGGTAATGTGTCTTCACCGTATCGGTGGCTTTGGGCACCGGTCCAGTTCCCTGGGTGATGACCTTATATTGCAGCCCGCTTGCCGTAACCTTCACGCCATCCTTCTTCTTATTGGCGTCCAGAAAGGCCTGTCCGGTCTTGGCGTTTTTCTCTCCCGCCTCTTTGGCTTCCGTCTCTGCTCGTGTTGCCATGAGTTTTTGGAGGGCGGCCAAGGCATCTTTGGCCTGTTCATCCGTGAGGGCCATCTTGCCGCCCGCGAAGGAGTCCTTGAGGCCTTGGAACAGGACGTCCAGGTTAACTTCCAGCTTTTGTTTGCGAAAAGCCCGCCCGATGTCCATGCCAATGGCATAGCTGGCCTTGTCTTGGTCTGTCTTCAAGGGGGATTCGTCTTTAGCGGCCTCGGCACCCACCGCGGAACTCGCCGTGCACGCCATAAGCGCCAAGGCTGAGAGTAACTGTGCGTATGTTTTCATTTCTAATAATGTTCCGACAGTGGGCGATTCGGAACCGCCGATTCCTTCCACGTACCGGTCGGGGGAACATACGCACGGATGTCCTGCCGTCAAGGGAAACCAAAGCATACCGGCCGCAAGTCCTTAATCCAGAGCGCGGCTTGATCGAGCTCAGCGTCCGTAGTTTCTTACGATCTGCGGCCTTTTTGTAGAAGGAAGCACTCCTGCCGCATTTTCCGACTCGGATAGAAATCCCCCACTCGGGCGGAACCAGTGTGAAAACTTCCTTGCTCAGCCCAATGCACCGTTCGTTGCTGATCCGGCCCTCCACATGGGCAAAAAATGTCCAGTCCTAGCCAAGCCACGTGTGGCCGCTACGGATTGGCCTAGGGCAACCTATGCTCGCTATGAATGCAAAGACTCTGATCGCGCTTGACCAAGCCAACTGCATTCCCTGCCCGCAGCCGCGCCTCTGCCCGCTAAGCCGCGTGCGTGCGGGGGTCAGTGTGCGCATTCGCCAGCTCTCCGGCCCGCCCGATGTCGCCCAGCGCCTTCGAGAGATCGGCATGGGCGAGGATCAAGTTGTGCGCCTGGTCACGAGCCGGGCCAACATCATCTGCGAAGTGTGTCATTCCCGCCTCGCGATCAGTGCCGGTGTGGCCGACGCCATCCTGGTCGAGCCTGTGTTCGGTATGGCGGCCTAATCTAAATCGAATTCTTATGAGCCTGGCGAACCATCGAGTCCCTGATTCCCCATCCACACGGCCGCGGCTCTGGCTGGCCTTCGCCGGCCTTCTGCTCGCCGGCGCCCTGATCTCGTGCGGCACCGTCGGCCGCACCCTGGTCGCGCCGCCCCAAATCGCGGGCGCTAAGTTCGTCGGTTCCAAGAATTGTGCGGATTGCCACGAGAACATCACCAAGCATTTTGACACCGCTACGCACTCGCGGCTTCAGGCCTTGGGCCCGAACGCGACCCAGGTTGGCTGCGAATCCTGTCACGGTCCGGGCAGCATTCACTCTGAAGCCGGTGGCGGGAAAGATAACATCGTAAACCCAACCAAATCCCCCGAGGGCTGCTTCCAGTGCCATCTTGAGATGCGCGGCCGCTTCTCGTTGCCCTATACCCATCCCTTGCAAGTCGGCAAAGTCGGGTGCACGGACTGTCACGACCCGCACAAGGGTCCCGCCATCAAAGGCGGTGGAATGGGCACGGCCAGCGAAAACCAGACCTGCTTCAAATGCCACTCTTCCCAGCGCGGACCCCACATTTTCGAGCACGAAGCGGTCCGTGAGGGCTGCATCACCTGCCATGATCCGCATGGATCAGTCAACCCCAAGCTGCTCACAGCGCGCAATGCTTCGCTCTGTTTGAAATGCCACTTTCAACAGCCGGTGACGGGTGGCCAGATTCGGATCGGAGGGATTGACCATACCTCGTTCTTGTCTCGAGGCACCTGCTGGAGCGCCGGCTGTCACGAGGCCGTCCACGGCTCCAAGGTGAGCCCAACCCTACGCTTTTAACCCAGTCGCATTATCACATGAACAAGCATTCTTCTCGTCAGGTTCGTGGCGCGCGCCGGGTCCTGCCTGGGCTGCTGGTGCTGGGCGTTTCCCTCATGGGCCAACAAGCCCGTGCTGCCGATCCGCCCGCAGCGGATAAGGACAAAGAAAAACCTAAAGATTCAGGAGACAAGTCCGACGCCGCGGGCGAAGACTACCGCAACTGGTTCGACCTTTCTGTCGGTGGTGTCTTCGTCGATGGCGACAAGGCCGCTCTGCGCCGCCGGGAGCAGGTAACGACGGGCGCCTACGGCGGAGTCGAGAGTTTCCACTACGAGCAGGATGTTGCCAAAAAGGGCATCATGAAGGTCGATGGTCGAGGCATCTTCGATAACCACGATTACAACCTCAAGCTGGAGGTGAGTCACCCGGACGTAGGTTATCTGCGCGCCGGCTATCGGGAGTATCGCACTTGGTACGATCCGTCCGGTGGCTTTTTCCCTCAGAACAGTGCTTGGTTTCCGCTTTATGCCGGAGACAAATTCGCCCTCGATCGTGGTGATGCTTTTATCGAGGCTGGTCTCACCTTGCCCAAACGCCCGCAGTTCGATTTCTCCTACCATCATCAGTTTCGCGAGGGTCTGGAGGACTCCACGATTTGGGGAGATACCCGCCTTACGGGTCTGGGTGGCACTACGCCGTTCCGATCCATAGTTCCCTCTTTCTGGAACATCCACGAAACCCGCGACATCCTCGCCGCGGACATCAAGCACACCCTCTATAAAACCGATTTCGAGTTGGGGGTGAGCTACGAGATCGGGGCACAGGACAATGCCCTCAACATCTCGCGCAGGCCGGGAGAGGTCTCGAGCACCGTGGCATTGTCTCCGAGTCGGGATGTAACCCAGCACGATATCGTCAATTCCGACCTGTTCAACGCGCACGTTTCTACCGAGACGCATTTAAGCGAGAAGACGACGTTCACGACGGGTTACTCCTTTACGACCCTGAACTCTGACTTGAGTGGCAGTCGCATCTACGGATCAGATTTCGAGCAGCTCTACGATCCGACGTTCCAAGAACGGCCAACCTACCTCGGTTACACCAATTTGGTGGGCGGTTCGACCATGCGCCAGCACGTCGTGAACCTCAATCTCATGTTCACTCCGGCCAATCATTGGACCGTGGTGCCTTCCATGCGCATTGAAAAGAACGACCTTTCGGGGAACTCCTCTTTCGTGCTCACCCCGTTGGACAACGAGTTGGTCAACGCTGGCAACCAAAGCGGCTTCCTCGATGTTTCCGAGAGCATCGAAGTCCGCTACACCGGCTTTACCAACTGGGTTTGCTACGCCCGTGGCTACTGGCTGGAAGGGCAGGGGACCATGCAGGATCGGGAGCAGGCTCTCCTGCAGGACTTCAACTTCTATCGCGACACCGATTTCGATCGATTCACCCAGCAATACACCCTCGGGGCGAATTGGTATCCCTTGCGCCAGCTCAACTTCGCCGCCCAGTATTACCACAAGCAACGTTCGGTCTCGAATAACTTCCAGCAAGACAGCACCGACAACAGCCCCCTCAACATCGATGGCTATCGCTACCCTGCTTATATCCTCGACCAAAGCTTCGATACCGATGACATGAATTTCCGGGTGACCTGGCGGCCCTTCCCGACCGTCACTTCGGTCACTCGTTATGACTTCCAGCTTTCCACCATCGGCACCCAGATGGACCAACTGTCCAAGCTCAACACCGCGGAGGAAACCACCCACATCATCGCCCAGAGCATCAGTTGGAATCCGCACCCGCGCCTCTATCTTCAGGTCGCTGCGAATTACGTTCTCAACTCCCTCGACACGCCGGCATCCCAGATCTTGGGCACCACCAATCTCATTGCGAACGCTATTAATGATTACTGGAGCGGTTCCCTGACCGCGGGTTACGCTTTGGATAAGAAGTCCGATGTCCAAGCCACCTACACCTATTATCGCGCCGATGATTACCAGAACAACTCGGCTTACACCCAGCCTTATGGGGCCGGCGATCACGAGCATAGCGTCACGGCAAGCTTCATCCGCAGGCTCCGCAAGAACCTGACCTGGACCGTCAAATACGGTTACATCCAAGGCCGGGATCAAACCTCGGGGCTCCAAAACGACTTCGCCGCGCACCTGGTCTCCACAAGCTGGCAGTACCGCTTCTGAGGCGCTCCGCTGGCCACCCAGACCTTTCCAGAAGCTCGGTCCGATTTTGCCTCGCCAAGGCGTTGAGCGCGGATTGTTGGAGATAAAAAACGAGCGCGGCGGGCCAAACTCCCACCGCGCTCTCTGACGTAACCTGAGGCTGCAATCGACTCAGGCTTCCGAGCCACAAGGTGTTCCCGGCAGGGCACGAAGCGACATGCCGGAAGCCCGAGCCAAATCTCTAATAGGTCGCCACCGTTGCGGCCTTGCTGAACTCCGCGAAGCTGATCTCGCCCTTGTCGAAGCGGTCGGCGTCGGCTTTCGTGATCCTGATCGTGAGTGTGGACTGCGTGGCTTTGTCAGACGCCATCAGTTTGGAGGCGAGATCCTGGCGCCCTGTGTTCTTGGCTTTGACGAACGCGACACCTCCGCTCCGTCCTCCCGTCACTGCCACCACGATCGCGTCACTGGACTTGAGGTTCCGCAGATGGCTGGCGTTTTTGAGGCTCTCCAGGATCGCTTTCTTGAGATTCTCCACGCGCTCCGGATCGTAGGCGGCCGCCTGTTTCGAGCCCGTAGACACGACGTAGCGGGAGCTCTTGTTGGCGCCGCCGCCATAGAGTTCCTGCTTGGTTTTCTCCCAAGTGGAGTCCTCGGCAGGCTCGGCCTTGTTCTCCACCTTTTCTGGAGCGACTAACGGGAAGTGGACGTGGAGTTGAAACACGGCTCCGAACCCTTCCAGATGGATGCAAGTGGTTTGACGAGCGGTTGGGAACGTCCACAGCGAGATGCCGGCGGCCGCTGCGGGACCTTCGCGGCCCGAGGCACGTTCGGCCGCCTTGCTGAGGATACGTCCCATTACGGCCATGTCTTCCCGGATATCTCCGAGCTTGCTGTTATCCAGCTTCTCGCTGGCGATAATGGTCGGACTCGCCACGGCATTGCCGGTCCGATGGAAGAGGCTGTCCGCGCCGTCTCCGACGGAGATGGCCAGATTGCCATCGAACACCTCAGGAGGCTCGGGTTGCTCGGGCGGTTCTGGCGGCTCGGGCGCCTCGACACCCGCCGCCGCGAGGCTCGCCATGGCACCGCGAACTTGGTCGAGTTGCTGCTGAACTTGGTCCAGTTGCTGGTCGGCCAGCTCTTTGGCCTGAGCCGCCTGCTCTTCGGCCAGTTCTTTGACCCGCTGGGCCTCCTCTTCGGCCTGCTCCTTGGCTTGCTCGGCTTGTTCCTTGGCTTGTTCTGCTTGCTCGCGCGCTTGCTCTTTAGCCTCTTCAGCCTGCTCGCGTGCCTGATCAGCCTGTTCACGAGCGCGTTCCTTAGCCTCCTCAGCGCGTTCGCGAGCTTCGTCAGCTTGCTCACTGGCTTGGATGGCTTGATCGGGCTCTCGATCGGCGGGTTGGGCCGCGGCGGCCTTGGGTTTCTCGATGGGCCCGGTGGTGTCGCCGGAGGCGCCATTTTGCGCGTTGGCGGGAGCCAGTTGGCCAAGCGCCAGCCCGGTCAAAACGGTGAATAATGGAAGCGAGCGTCTCATGATGAGTCTGCCTTTCTACGGTTGGTGGTTAACAGGAGTTATAGGATTTGCGCCGGGCGAAGAAGCGTCCGCCAATTGTCCGATTTCGAACTGCGTGTTCTGCAAGCGCCGTTCGGTGAGCACGGCCACAGTCTCGAGATCGCGACGCAGCCAGGCTCGGTCGGCAAGCCGCTGACGGTCTAGGCGGTTATAAAGGCCGAGCATTTCCTGACGATCGGCCACTCGGCTCACCGACCAGGTTTGGTCCAGGTCCTGGAGCTGGCGGCGGGTTTCTGCGTTGGCCGCGACCAAGGTGCTATTCGTAGCGCTGGCGACTTCGCGATGCATCTGGTCAAGCATCGCAGCAGAGAACTTGGCCTGATGACTCTGCCAGCTCGACTCGACCTCTTGCGCCATTTGCTGTTTGAGTTCCGCGCGAAGGGCTGGCAGGAGTTCAGCCCGGATCTTCTGAACATCACGCTCCGAAGACACACCAAGGCGGCCAAGCCCTAAGCCAACCCCGAGGAACACGGTGGCGGCGACTGCCCACTTGACGAGAGACGGTCTGGCCACGGCGCGCGTCCGTTTGGGCAACCGCCATTGATCGAGGCTGGCCATGGTGCCGCGCCAGCCTTCGACTTGTCGTTTGCATTCCGGACATACGTAGAGATGGGCCTCGGCATCCGCGCGCGCGGCCGGCGTGGTTTCGCCGTAGAGGTAGGCCATCCATTGTTCGCGACTGGGGTGGTTCATATAAGCAAATACTCCTTCGGACGCGTCCGTTTGCCGGGCGGAACGCGAACGTGTAATTCCAAATCGGATTTGAGCAGACGGGACAGATGGTTGAGGGCCTCAGTCATCCTTGTCTTCACCGTGCCTTCGGGCAGGTCCAGGATTTCGGCGATCTCCCGGAATTTGAGGTCCTGGTAGTGGCGCATGACAACGATCGTGCGCTCATCCTCCGGCAGCCCCATCAAGGCCTGACGGACGGCCTGGCCGGTCTCCTCACGGACCAACTGTTCATCCGGAGATGGCCCCTCGCTGGCTACTCCGCCCGGGCCGGTTGACTCACCGGCGTCACCGGTGTCGAGTGGTTCCTCGCGGCGGCGGCCAGTGCGACGGAGTTCGTCGTAACACAGGTTGAGCGCAATGCGCCAGAGGTAGGTCGAGAGCTTGTGCCCGGTCCGGTAGGCTTTTCGGCGGTAGAACAGGCGGCTAAACGCTTCCTGCGCAAGATCTTCACCGCGATGGAGGTCGCCCGTGATACGAGTGCAAAGGCCGTGGATCGGCCCTTCCCAGCGCCCGACCAACTCGGCGAAGGCTTGGGCGTCATCCTGCATTTGGACTCGCCACATGAGCTGTTCGTCCGTGGGGGAGAACAGCGCCTTCAAGGATTGCATGCCCAGAGCACTCATGGGCAAGATAGGGACGCGTGCCGGACCGCCCGGCCCAGCCTTCGGGCTGGCGCCGATTTGCCCTCCCTCGCCGGAACCCTGGAGGGCCCCGGCGATCCGGCGGCGGATTGTGGCAATCTACGGCGCATCACCGGGTTATACCGTCGAGTCGGTGGATTGGTTTGAAGTTTCTTGCAACTTTCGCCGCCGCCCAGGTGTGTTTCGAGTAACGATGAACTCGAAACCATTTGGGCAGCAATGTTAAGCACGGATGAGCGACCCAATCCAGTTCGAGTCTTTTATGAGAGACTACCAGAACATGGTGTTTTCTACCGCTTACCGACTCTTGGGTAGAGAAAGCGATGCGGAAGATATTGCACAAGAAGCCTTTTTGAAGGCTTACGAGCACTTTGACGAGCTCCAAGGCAGCCCGACCGCCGGCGGTTGGCTCAAGACCGTGACCCGTAACCTGGCTCTCAACCATTTAACCCGGTATCGCGCTCGCTGGCGTTTTTTCTCAGAAATGGGCTCCGCCGAGGACGAAACGGAAGATTTTTCAGCTAGCCTGGCTGCGCCTGATACTCACGAACAGCATTTGGACACCGCCGACCAGCGGCAAGTGTTGGAGGAGGCACTGCAGAAGCTTCCGGCTACCCAGCGGGTTCCCCTGGTCCTCTACCATTTCGAAAGCCTCAGCTACGAAGAGATCGCCGCCCGGTTGGCGGTCTCCCTTGGGAAGGTCAAGACCGACATCCACCGTGGACGGGAGGCCCTCAGACGCAGGCTGGCCCTGAGCTCTCCCCTGGCTGCCTGCGAAAACTGAATTAACCATGAATCCTAAATCAGATAAACCCTTAGGCGATTGGGAATCCCGGCTGGACTGCGCGCTGAAGAATCTCCCCGACCGGCAGGCGCCTGCGACGCTTGTTCCCCGCGTGCTCCAAGCCATCCAGGCTCGCGCTCGTTTGCCCTGGTGGCGGCGCACATGGTGGAATTGGCCGCCAGCGGCCCAGATTTTCTCTCTCTTAATCTGCTCGGCGATTTTGGGTGGAGTGGTGCTTTTGTGCGAGCAAAGCAGCCTTAGCCCGGTGATCGAAGCGACTTCGGCTTGGGTGAGCGATCTCTTCGCCCCTCTGGCTCCACTTTGGCACTGCCTAGGTTCGTTGTCCGGCGCCCTGGTGCTGGTGGCCCACAAGCTTGGCACCCTGGTGTTTGTCATCGGCGCGCTGCTTTGCTTGGGGATGTACCTCTCGTGCGTCGGGCTCGGCACCCTTTGTTACCGTCTGGTGATTGGGAAATAATGCGTATGAAAACACTCAGACCCTTTCCATCGTGGCTAGCCATGTTGCTGGCCGCAACTTTACTGCACCCCTCGGCCATTCACCTCCGCGCTCAGAACTCCGAGGCTGCCTCGGTCGCCGACACGGCCGTCGCGCAAAAAGCCGAGGAGGATACATCCGATCAAAACACCCGAGGGCGTGATACGACCTACAACGCCATCGTGCGGGTCGGGAGCGACGCCGAGCTGAGGGCCGGCGAAACCGCGCCCGAGATGGTGGTGGTCTTGGGGAATGCGAAGATCGACGGCGACGTCCATGGCGACGTGGTGGTGGTGCGTGGGAATGTGGAACTTAACGGCAAGGTGGACGGTGATCTCACGGTGGTGATGGGCTCCGTAAAGCTCGGGCGCAAGGCCCATGTCGTGCGGGATCTGACCGTGGTACTGGGCCGCCTGGACGAGGATCCGGGCGCAAGGATTGATGGGGACCAACACCATATTGATCCGCTTGGCCTGGGCGGCCGAATGGACCCGTTCTTCCAATGGGTCAAGAGCGGGTTGCTGTTAGGGCGGCCGATCGCGCCGATGGTGGCCTGGATCTGGTGGTTGGTGGCTTTGCATTTCCTGGTTTACTTCATCGTTGCGTTGTTGCTCCCGCGGCCGGTCGAGTCCTGCGTGGAGGTGCTCGAAGGTTCGGCGTTGCAGGCGTTTTTCCTCGGGCTGCTGGGCCTGGTGGTGTTGGGACCTTTGCTCCTCCTGCTGATGTGCTCCGTGATCGGCATTCTCATCGTTCCGTTTGTCGGCTTTGGATTCATCGCCGCCTGCTTGGTCGGGAGAACCGCGGCCTTCACGTTCATCGGGCTCCAGTTGGTAAAGCGCGCGAATCCATCGGCGAGTCCCCGTTCGCTCATGGCCTTCCTGGCTGGCTCCGCGCTGGTGCTCGTCCTCTACATGGTGCCGGTCATCGGCCTGGTGTTGTGGGGTGTTCTACTCCCGCTGAGCTTGGGTTCGGCGCTGCTGGCCATGTTTCGCAGCTATCGGAAGAATAACCCTCCCGCAATTGAGCAACCGCTGCCCCCTCTCGCGCCTGTGGGTGCCACGCCGGGTGTTTCCACCGATTTTACCTCGAATCCCGCGGGTCCTTCGAACCCCGATTCGGCGAGCGCCGGCACGTTCTCAGCGCCACCTCCACTCTCGTCAGCGCAGATTCCGGTGCAACCGCTGCCACTTCCGCGTGCCGCGGCGGAGTTCGCGGTCATGCCGCGCGCCGGCTTTTGGGTGCGGTTCGCGGCCATGGCCTTGGATTTTGTCCTGTTAGGGGTCGCCCTGCATTTCTTCGGGCATCTCTGGGCGCTAGCCTGGCTGACCTACCACGTTGGCATGTGGACCTGGAAAGGGACGACGATCGGCGGCGTGATCTGCAGTCTCAAGGTGATACGGACCGACGGGCGTGACTTGAACTTTGCGGTGGCCCTGGTACGGGCCCTGGCGAGTGTGTTCTCGGCCTGCGCCCTGGGGCTGGGATTCTTCTGGGTAGGATGGACTCGTGAGCGCCAGTCCTGGCACGACCTGATCGCGGGGACGGTGATCGTGAGAGTGCCCCGAGGCATTTCGCTGCTGTAAAGGAACCCAAGGACACTGTTTGTGGTGCGGCCCCGCTCAGAGCGGGGCTGTTTGTTTCCAAAGCCGGGGCGCGAGTCTGCGACTCGCAGCGGCCTGCGTGCTCGAAAGCCGGGGCGCGAGTCTATGACTCGCAGCGGCTTGCATGCTCGGGGCGCGTGGGGAGTGGAGCGAGGCGTCTCGTCGTTGCAACGTTCCTGCGGCTCTTAGAGCCGCGGTCCGTCAAAGCCGGGGCGCGAGTCTATGACTCGCAGCGGCCTGCGTGCTCGGGGCGCGTGGGGAGTGGAGCGAGGCGTCCTGTGGCTGCAACGTTGCTGCGGCTTAGAGCCGTGG